>JGI24709J26583_10000927_pt1 | contig 24691 bp, 16 predicted proteins | sample BioPla2DNA1_FD_26583 | JGI IMG/M metagenome (IMG submission 26583) | reverse complement strand
TGAGTGCCTGACAATAATAACAAACACTTTTTTCTATGTCAACCTTTTATTTTGCCTTTATCCCCTATTTGTAAAACAATAACAACTAACCCGGGCGTTCAATAATTATGATCTTAATGAATACAATTAAATAATCAGTCTAGATTTGAATTTCAGCATATTATTATAATGATATATAATATAGTAAGCTTGATAGTCTTAACGCTTCAGCATTTATGTTAATAAAACTTTCTAATTATTTAACATACCCTGTTATGTAAAATCATTGATTAAGTTTTTTGTAATTGTTACTTAATGCCGCACCGATTGCAGTTGAGAATCTTGCATTATCGGGTAAAATTACATTCACGTCATAAAGCTCTGCAAACTGTTGTAACGATCTTTGGCCTTGTGCTATATGGACAACCGAACCGACAAAAACAATATCTTTTACATTATGATTTCTTGCACATAAAACTGCCATAGTTCCAATAGATTGAAAAACCATATTTACTACACCTGCAGCCAAATCTTTAGCTTGCGCATTATCATTTACGTTGCCGAAATTTGAGGCAGTTGCATTGCCACTTAAACCGGGCACAGTTTTGGAAATATCTTTGACCAATAAGTCTACATGACTTAATTCACCTTGATCAGCCAGATTTGAAATAAGCTCAAAATCTCTAAAATGAAACATTCTGTTGGATAAACCTAGAATTGATCCGCCACCTACTCCACTACCGATAATATGTTCAGTTTTTTCTTGATTACTATAGACAAATGAAGTTCCTGTGCCGATACTTACTACGATAGCTTCTTCCATTTGAGAAATATATAAACCACCTAAACCTACGGCTTCAAATTCACTTGAAATAACAGTTTCAATTTCCAGAAAATTCTGTGTCATATATGAAGAACCTACTCCGGTCATCCGGATTTGTTTAATATCTTCCAATTTCAAGTTATTAATATTCAGAAATTTCCCTATTGCACCATATGCTGCCGCAACGGGATCGCTTGCTCGTACATAAGTAACGTCCAAGAGCTCATTACCTTGAAATCCTACTACTTTAGTTGTACTGCCGCCTATATCTAATCCGATAATGATTTCCATTGTATAATCCTACTTTCAAAAAAGAAAACAAAAAAAGACTCAATGAGTCTTTTTAATTATAACAGAATTATCCGAACGATAATTAAACATTCATAAATCTAAAATTATCTGGCTTGTACGGCAGCGCGCCTTACATATTCTTCAACTGCGTTTGATGTATCTCGAACATTTGTTGAACTCGTAATACTTGTTGAGCCGGGTGCTACAACAAAAATCAGAGCAGAAATCGGCATAACATTGCCTCTTAATGCATAGGCAGCTCCGGTTATGAAATCAATTACCCTTTGTGCAATTTTAGGATCAATTTTTTCTATGTTACAAATAACTGTTTTACCGGATCTGACATCATCGCAAACTTGTTGAGCAGTTTCAATATTTGCCGGTTCCATAATAACAATTTGTTGTTGATAAGTTTTCTGATTTAAGTCGACCACACGGCCACTCGATCTTTTGCGCTCAGGTTGCAAATCAACCGCGGGTTCATTGTAGGCATAATCATCTTGTGAGACGTTCAAATCATCATATTCTGAATCCATCTCATCATAATAATCATCAAAATCATTATACTCTTCATAATCGTCATTTGATCCGCCAAATAGTTTTTCGAAAAAACCTGCCATAGTTCGCCTCCAAAATTAGGTTATCGAGCCTATTATAAAAACTGCTTTACTTTAGAGCAAGTAAATATTATAAGAGTAACTCCTTTGTAATATTGATGAAATCTTGACGGAGATTTCTATCTATAATTTCTTTCACCAAAGATTCTGGNACCTATTCTAATCAAGGTTGCCCCCTGAGCTATAGCATAAGGATAGTCATTGCTCATTCCCATTGAAAGCTGATTAAACTCTGCACCAACCGTTGGTTTATGCTTATTTAATAATTCTCTAGTTTTAGCAAAAATCACTTCTGTTTTAGAAGCATCTTGATAATGAGGCGCCATTGTCATCAAACCCCGCAATTTAATATTATCTAAGCGCAGACTCAGATCAATTGCCGATTCGATATCTTGAATCGAGAATCCGTGTTTTGTCTCCTCTTGCGCAATGTTCATTTGCAATAAAAACTCAGTTGTAACCGAGTATCTTTTTGAAACTNGGGCAATTTGTTTAATTAATCTTTCAGAGTCCACGGAATGAATTAGCTTAACTTGAGCTACAACATCTTTAACCTTGTTTCTTTGTAAAGTGCCAATCAGATGCCAATTAAATTGATGATCCTTTTTTAATCCTTCCGGCAAGCCGTAAAACTCAAATTGTTTTTGCTCAAATTCCTGAACACGATTTTCACCAAACTCGGTTGCTCCAACTTCATTAGCCAGCAATACGTCAGTTAAGGGATAATTCTTACTGACACAAATCAGTTCAATTTCTTTAGGATCGCGATTTGCTTTGATTGCATACTCTTCTATCTCATGCAGAAGTTCTTTTAAATTTTCCGCAATTTCATTCTTACGTGTATTAGACAAATTAAACCACCTTTATCTTAAGGTAAACCGGTTGCAGAGTCGCCCACAGTTACATCTTGAGGATTCAGAACGATCATTGTCGAAATGTCGATCGGATATTCCGCTTGTTCCAGTGATTCAATCAAAGCGTAATCTTCATTATGTTCAACAATTTTGACTGATGTTTTTTGAATATATCCTTTATGCTCGATCATAATCTCAGACTCAACATTACCAGATTTATAGCCGATCAGGGCACTCAACGGGACCCGCAAACCGGACTGTTTGTTTAGTTCTACATTTAAATCAGTAATTCTACGATCAGAAAGTTTCTCTAAAGATGTATTGCAACGCACAATTATCAGTGTACCTTCTTCAGTTTCCTCGGACCTGGTCACTAATCCATCATGCAGACGAATACCATCTTTGGTAACCGCATCAACTTTAGAAGAAACTTGAACGTCAGTGCTCTTGCCCGCAGGAATAAAGAATGCAAAATACTGCTCTATAGAATTTGTCAGGCAATATAATGGTTGATCTTTTATCGCAGTATCGATAGGTTCNAGTCTACCTTGGGGTGCAGATGCCAGATATTCTGTTAATTGTTCTGCTGTCAGGTTATCCAAATTAGTAGGATTTAATCGATCTTCAAGTCCATCATATGTCCTAATAAATATTCCGGACTGTGAACTCTGAATAACATTGCTTTTTGATCCTAATTGATCTTCTAATTCATGATAATGGTTCAACAATTCGTCAAGACGAGGATCATTAAAATTATAATCTCTTAAGCGTTCATTTCTCAAATCGAGCACAGAATTCAAAGCCGCTTCGTCCGTGGCAAGGTTTGAAAATTCTTTGTTCAAAAGCTCAGAATAAACATTACTAATAATGTCACGTGTCTGATTTGAAGTATCTGAATCTATTTGTTTAGCCCCTGCATTATTGTTGTTTTCTATCAATTCATATTGATAAGTTATAATTTCATTTTCTACATTTTGTAATTGTCGGAGTTCTTCTACTTGATCATCCGGAATGACATAAGCCAGTTTTTCGTTCTTAGCAACTCTTGAACCGTCGGCAAACAAACTACGTACGGTTCCATTCGTAGGTGATCTAAAAACAGTTTCATCTCGAATTATCAAAGCCTTTACTTGATAATTGTTAGAAATGCTTTTTTCTGTCAAAAACATGAATTGCGGCGATGGTTTATGGTGGTTTAATATACGCATAATCATCAGCATAGTAGCAATCACTATAATCAATACGATGATAACTAATCCTATTATACGTCCGCGCTTTTTACGTTGTTGTATCTTGCGATAACGTTCAACGTCATTACTATGTATCCTTGCACTCATTTGCTATGCCTCTTGCCAAATCTTATCTAATGCCAGCATACAGGCTAAACGACCATATTCAAAGTTTAAACCACCTTGAAGAAATGCCGCATAAGGAGATCTTAAAGGACCGTCAGCTGATAATTCAATTGACGAACCTTGGGTAAAGGATCCCGATGCCATAATTATATCACAATCATATCCCGGCATAGGTGCCGGTACAGGAGCATACTTGTTATCAATAGGAGCTGCGGCTTGCACAGCTTCGCAAAATGAAATTAATTTGTTTCGATCATTAAAGATAATTGTTTGCACAATATCTCCTCGCTGATCATCAGGCAACGGTTCTACCTTATAACCCTGATTCTTAAATAATGCAGAAGCATGAATGGCAACTTTTAATGCATTAGCTACTATTAGTGGAGCAAAATAGATACCTTGGGCTATAGATCGTGACATGCCCAAGCTTGGACCGATCTCCGAACCGACACCGGGAGCATTGAATTGTTCAGCACACAACTCTACTAAGTCTGATCTACCTGCAATATAACCGCCACTAGGAGCAATTCCTCCACCGGGATTTTTAATTAAGGATCCAGCAATCAGATCAGCACCATGTGCTGTTGGTTCAGACTTTTCAACAAACTCTCCATAACAATTATCAACCAAAATTAGAGTTTGCGGACTATATCGTTTAACAATTTGAGAAATTTTAAAAATATCCTGATTTAAGAGAGCAGGTCTTAGAGTATAACCACGTGAACGTTGAACATAGACAGCTTTATAAAAAACATCGGGTTCAGCCATCTTTTCTTCTAAACTAACATAGTCGATCGTTCCTTCAGAGGTTAATTCAAGTTGATCATAGTCTATTAAGTAATCTTTTAAACTGGTATGATCAGCGGTCTGATCAATACCTAATGTCGTGTGTAAAGTATCATAAACGTCACCGCTAACTATTAGAAACTTGTCATACGGACGCAAAATAGCCTTCAGCATAACAGATAAGATCTGAGTTCCGGAACTGAATTGTATTCTGACTAGAGCTTTTTCCGCAGCAAAAAGATCAGCAAAGATTATTTCAATCGTTTCTCTAGCTGGATCATCATATCCATATCCGGTACTGAACTGAAAGTCAGAAGCACTAAGTCCTGCCTGCTGAAATGCTTTTATTACGCTTAATTGATTATGTTCACGTAATTTCTCAATTTGACTGAGCATTTCTTTATATTCTTGTAATGCTTCTTCAGAGGCTTGGTAGGACTCTCGAGAAACACCAAAGGAATTATAAAACTCAAAGCTCAAAATTTATCCTCCATTGCTATAATAGCTGACCGATAATAAAAAAACCTGCATAGCCTATTGCAGACTCGCAGGTATATTTGGTGCGACCAGAGGGAATCGAACCCTCACGGTCTCCCACACGCCCCTCAAGCGTGCGCGTCTGCCAGTTCCGCCATGGTCGCATCTTTAGACGGTCTACACATTATATTAGTCGAATAGTTAATTTGTCAAATGTTGTAATTATTCCTGAAACAACTAAAATTTATCACCATTTTCTAGATAATTAAATTAGGGTAGAAAAATTTCTACCCTAAATCTTATTAATTGTCTACATTAACAATATCTGTTTACTGCACTTCTGATAATATTACTTCATATAGCTCGATGTATCGTTTCGCTGATCTCTCCCATGAGAAGTCGGAACTCATCGCTTGTCTAATCAATTGATTCCATGAATCCGGATAATCATGATAGACTTCTAAAGCATCTTTGATTGCAAACAAAAACTCATGTGCATTAATGTTGCTAAATGAGAATCCGGTTCCACTGCCATCAAATTTATTGTATGGAACAACCGTGTCTTTCAGACCACCAGTTTCTCTGACTACTGGCAAAGAGCCATAACGCATAGCAATCATTTGCCCAAGACCGCAAGGTTCAAACATTGAGGGCATTAAGAAAAGATCCGCAGAAGCATAAATTCTTCTTGCTAACTCTTCATCAAACATGATCATTGAGCGAACTTTATCCGGATGATACCATTCCAGATCATGGAAAGCATTTTCATAGAATTCATCACCGGTACCCAAGATGACTAATTGTATATCTTGAGAAATTAATTCATCTGCAATATGTAATAATAAATCCAAACCTTTTTGAGAAGTTAAGCGAGTGATCATCGCTAGCAACGGTACATCTTCCCTTTGTTCTAGGCCGATTTCTTCNTGTAAAGCCAGTTTGTTAGCTTTCTTACCTGTTTGAAATGTTCTCACAGAATAGTTTTTTGCCAAAGTCTGATCAGTTTCAGGATTATAACTATCAACATCAATCCCGTTTAATACTCCGACTACTTTCCAGGATTGAGCGCTAAGTAAATCATTTAAACCTTCCCCGTAATAATCTTGTTTGATCTCTTCCGCATAGGTCGGAGAAACGGTTGTAACGCGATTACTATATAAGATCCCCGCTTTCATGAAATTAGGTACTCCATCTTTCATCACGCCGTCATCAGACATGTAGCGATCTTGTAACTCCATTAAATCCTGAATTCTTTCTTTACCGTGAATTCCTTGGAATTTAAGATTATGGATCGTATAAATGCACTGAACATTTGTATGATAGCCGTGAGCTTTATAATGAGCTTCTAACAAAACAGGAATCATACCACTTTGCCAATCATTCAGATGTAAAATATCAGGTTCGAATTGCATTGGATCACCCAAAGCTTCAAGCACTGCTCGTTGAAAGAAGCTAAATCTTTCGATATCAAAAGCATAATCCAAATATAATGAGTCATGCCCAAAATAATATTCATTATCAATAAAATAAACCGGAACGCCGTCAATCTCCATTGAGAAGAGTCCACTATACATGGTTCGCCAACCCAGTTTATTCATAGACCAGCGCATAAATTTGAGTTGATCACCATAACGATCTTTGATTTGTTTATATAATGGCATAACTACTCTAGCATCTTGGCCTTCTTCCCTGACCGCTTTTGGCAATGCACCAATAACATCACCTAAGCCACCTGATTTTGCCAAGGGAACCATTTCGGATGAAACAAATAATATCTTCACACGATCACTCCTTTACCTATTACTACCGGATAATCCGGCGAACCTTGTAATCTCACACCGGATCTGATTACAGTATCCTTATCTATAATGACATTACTCAGCTCCGCTCCTTCCATAATTACTGTATCTTGTAAGATTATACAGTTGGAAATTTTGCTGTATCTGCCAACATTTACACCACGGAAAACTACACTGTTTTCTACAGAACCTATAATATCACATCCATCTGAAATCAAACTGTTTGAAACTTGATTATCTTTTAAATAGCGTGCCGGAGACTCATTTTTGACTTTTGTAAAAATCTTATTCTCACCTTTAAATATTTTTTGCAGCACTCCCTTTTCCAACAAACGCATTGAAGCTGAAAAATATGTTGCTAATGAATTAATTCTGAAAGTCAAATCATTATTCTCATAACCGTGAATGGTCAACTCTTGATATTTTTCCAAAATAAACTCTGTGTTAAACAAGGTTTCACCACGGGCTATAGCTTGATCTAACATTTCCATCAAAAGAGTTCTTTCCAGAACCACGATGCCCAAAGATGAACAATCTGATTCGGGATCTGTCGGATCTATCATGAGATCTACCACTTTATTATCTTCAAAAGATAATGAAATATTTGGCGATCCCAATCTATTGGAGTCATGATTGTACATAACTGTAACATCTACTCCACTATTTTTATGGTCTGCTACAAAATCTGTAAAACTCATGTTTGAAATAATATTGCTTTCCGCCACAACAACATAAGTATGAACAGAGTGTTTTAGAAAATCATGTAATCCGGTAATATCTTGAGGATTTGGAGAGCGGAAAAATTCTGATTGCATATAAGGAGGAATAATCCGCAACCCTTGTTGCAAACGGTCTAAATCCCAATGTGAACCCGTACCTAAATGATCCATCAGTGAGCTATACTTAGTTTCTGCAAGCACACCAACGTGTTTGATGCCCGAATTAACCATGCTTGAAAGCATAAAATCAATTATTCTGTATCTGCCTCCGAACGGAGTCGCTGCTANTGCTCGAGCATCATTTAATTCGCCTAATCTTACTCGACTGTTGTCAGCAAGAATAATTCCCATCGCATCTATTAACATATTGATCCTCCCTTAAATAATTCCTAAAACCGTGCTCTCAAGAACAACATCACTAGTTTGTCCCTCTTCATTGGGGAATAACATTGAATTACCGGCAATTTTTACATTATCAGCAATCGTCAGTCCGCTACCGAACACTGTGATCCCGTCACTACAAAATTTTTCACTAATAAAATCTTCGCGTCCATCTTGAACTGAATGCCCTGCTTGTACGTTCTCGCCAATCACAGTATCTATGCCGACAATACATTTATCTATTTTACTTCCTTTTTTAACAACAGCTCCCGGCATCAGAATTGAGTCTATGACTTCAGCACCTTCTTCAATAACAGCCCCACTTGAAATAACAGAGTGTTTTGCAGTTCCATAGATTTCAACACCGTCTGTTAAGACACTATCTATGATGGAGGCATCAATTCCAATATAGTGCGATGGTTGTAAGATATTCCGACAATAAATTCTCCAAAGTGCGTCTTGCAGATTGATTTCTTGAGGACGATCTAATAAATCCATATTAGATTCCCATAAAGAGAATATTGTTCCAACGTCTTTCCAGTAACCACTAAAGGTATATGCTAATAATTTAAGACCTTCATTTAGCATTGCAGGAATAATGTTTTGTCCAAAGTCATTACTGGAGTCAAGATCTAGTTCATCTTCTATAAGATGACGACGTAATGTTTTCCAAGAGAAAATATAAACACCCATTGAAGCGAGATTGCTTTTTGGTTCAGCCGGTTTCTCTTCAAATTCTGTGATCCTGCCTTCTTCATCCGCATTCATTATGCCGAATCTCGAGGCTTCATCCCAAGGAACTTCTCTTACAGCAATTGTCGCATCTGCTTCAGCTTTAATATGAGCACGGAGCATTTTACGATAATCTTGTTTGTAAATATGGTCTCCTGACAAAATTAAGACATAATCGGGATCATGGTTATCAATAAACTGGATGTTTTGATAAATTGCATTCGCTGTTCCTTTATACCAATCACTACCTGCCATACTTTGATAGGGTGGTAAAATGGACAATCCGCCCAAATTGCGATCCAAATCCCAAGAATAGCCATTCCCGATGTAAGAGTTCAACTCTAAGGGTGAATACTGAGTCAATACACCCACTGTCTCAATTCCTGAATTGGTACAATTACTCAAAGCAAAATCAATAATTCTGTATTTACTTCCGTAGGGAACTGCAGGTTTTGCAATATATTCTGTCAATACTCCCAATCTCGATCCTTGTCCGCCTGCTAATATCATGGCGATCATTTCTTGTTTTGGCATGCAAGCACCTCTCTTTACTATTTATTATCGGTTATTACTTATTTTTCTTTTTGCTCCACTTAAACCACATTCCACACAAAGGAGGAACGGTAATATCTAAACGCTCTTCAACACTTATAGGTTCCAACTCTTCAATTTCTTCTACTTCTTCTTTGTTTGAATTCTTTTTCTTANTATTAGTTTTAGCTAATTCTGTTTCTTTTGATTGCTCTGGAACTTCCTCTTTTTGATAATCGGCAGGAAGAATCTCATGTTCGTAGGTTTCATAAATAAGTCCTTTATCAAAACCTGATAAATAATTACTACCTCCAAATTCCGGATCATCAGAATTGAGTATTAATTCAAATTCACCGGAAATAGGCATTACAAAAGTATAATCTTGGATAACCCCCGGTGTCATATTCAAGACACATAAAATTGCTTCGTCATGCGCATAATTATAGCGCAAAAATGCAAAGACACTGTTTTCAGAATCATCTGCTTGAACCCATTGAAAACCATGCCAATCATGATCTTCTTCCCAAAGAGCCGGTGTATCCAGATAGAGATGATTTAAAGTTTTGACAAATTTCTGCATTTCAAGATGAGCAGGATATTCAAGCATAAACCATTCTAACTCTTCATAATAACGCCATTCAGTAAAGGGCGCGAATTCATTACCCATGAAGTTTAGTTTTGCTCCCGGATGTGCCATTTGATAAGTGTAAACAGCTCTTAAGTTAGCAAACTGTCGCCAATAGTCTCCGGGCATTCTACCTATCAAAGTTCCTTTACCATGNACTACTTCATCATGCGAGAAAGGCAAGATATATCTTTCTGAAAAAGCATATACCATTGAGAATGTAAAAGCATTATGATGAAATTCTCTTTGATAGTGATCTAGTGAGTTGAAAAACAATGTATCATTCATCCAACCCATATTCCATTTAAAAGTAAAACCGATCCCACCGTCATCAATACCTGTCGTAATGTAAGGAAAAGCGGTAGATTCTTCAGCCATTGTCACTACACCTGGGAAATCTTCACGCACAATTGTATTAAGTTCTTGCAACAAAGAAATCGCTTCTAAGTTCTCATTGCCACCGTGAATGTTTGGAATAAATTCATCGCGTGAATAGTCTCGATAAATCATTGAACTGACTGCGTCAACTCGGATACCGTCAAAGTGAAACTCCTTCAACCAGAAATAGGCATTGGACAGTAAGAAAGATCTAACCTCTCCTTTTGAAAAATCAAAAACTAAAGTTCCCCAATCCTCATGCTCTCCTAATAGCGGATTTGCATATTCGTAAAGAGGTTCTCCGTCAAATTTTGCTAGACCAAAAGCATCTTTCGGAAAATGAGCAGGCACCCAATCAAGAAAGACATGGATGCCTTTCTGGTGCATATGATCAATAAAATATTTAAGATCTGCCGGTGTTCCGTATCTGCTGGTTGCTGCAAAATATCCGGTAACTTGATAACCCCAAGAGGCATCCAGCGGATATTCAGATACAGGCATTAATTCAATCGCATTATAGCCCATCTCTAAAACATAATCGGCTAGCTGCTCAGCTATATCGCGGTAATTATATACCGAACCATCTTCATAACGTCGCCAAGATCCTAGATGTACTTCATATATATTAAGGGGATTAAGCTGATATGCATCAACTCTATTTGCCATATACTCTTGATCGTTCCATGTATAATCATCGGGATCATAGAGTTTTGATGCAGTACCGGGTCTTGTTTCAGCATGACGTGCATATGGATCCGCTTTTAAAATCCATTCATCATTTTGAGTTAAAATGCCGTATTTATATGCTTGCCATTCTTCTAAACCCGGAAAAAATCCTATCCAAACACCAGTTGTGCCATATGGTTCCAGATTATTAACGTCTTCCTGCCATTCATTGAAATCTCCTACAACACAAACTTTTTTTGCATTCGGAGCCCAAACTGCGAATCGATAACCATTTTCACCTTCAGAGTTACTTTCAGGTCTTGAACCCAAAAATTTATAACTCATATAATTCTTGCCTGTATTGAATAGATAAGCGAGGTCCCGTTCCATTTGTGCAATCTCCCTTTTAATTGTTATCTCTATTATACTATTTTTGACAAATCATACAAGAGATCATTTTGATTAATGCATAATTAATATAAAACAACTAAAAATGAGTCGTAATTTCTGTTTTGGAAATTGAATTACTTCACTAATAACAATTGCTCATCCGCAACAATTCCTATAGTTCGGCTATTGTTACACCTGAGTCACCTTCACCATGCCCTGCAAGTCGAAACGAGCTGACTCTTTTATCTCTTTTTAAAGTATTGTGCACTGCTTGTCTTAATGCTCCGGTCCCTTTACCGTGTACAATCCGGATAAATGGGATATTTGCTAATACAGCATCATCAATAAAATCGTCAAGCTTAAATAAAGCTTCATCTACAGTTAAACCTAATAGTTTTATCTCAGATTGAAACATCGATTTCCGGTCACTAATAATTTTTTTCGTTGAATGCCTTTCAGTCATTGCTTGTTGACTATATTGATTAATAGCAGTATCTTTTTGTTCCGCAATACGCAAAGATGCCAATGGAACATTTATTGTCATTGAGCCGCTTTTGAGGCTTACTTGTTCTTTATTATCAGGTTTCGTCATCGCTTGACCAGTAAGATCAAGTAAAACCGAATGATAATATTCTCCAATTTCAATATCTGCTGCTGTTAATTCTTGATCAATATGTTTCGAATATTGTTCAATCCGGATCTGAGCACTTAGTTCCTTTCCGGTTTCTGACAGTTTGCGTTCTATTTCTTTAGCAGATTTTTGAGCAGCTTGTTTGCTAACAGAGCTTTGTGCCTCATGAATTTCTGTTCTCAATTGTTCCAATAACTGCTCAACTTCTTGACGTGCCGTCTGAACTATTGTCAAAGCTTCCTGCTTTGCTGCCGCAACTTCTTGNTCTTTTGTTGCGTTGATCCGTTCTTGCTCAGCTTCTAAGGCTAACTTCTGTTTATCACTCTCTCGCTTCAAACTCTGAATTTCATCTTGCATCGCCTGTGCTTTATGATGAGATTTTTCTATTGCAGCAACCAATTCTTCAAACCTAATATTTTCATCAGAGAGCAATTGCTCGGCCTTTGAAATGATTTCATCTTTCAAACCTAATCTTTTAGAAATCTTAAAAGCATTGCTGACTCCGGGAACACCAATTAATAATTTATATGTAGGTTGTAAGTTTTCTTCATCAAATTCACAACATGCATTATTTACAGATTCCGTATTTAAAGCATAACCCTTCAGCTCGCGATAATGAGTAGTAGCTACTGTGTGAGAACCTGACTGACGTAAATAATCAAGAATAGATATTGCTAATGCGGCTCCTTCCGAAGGATCTGTACCTGCTCCTAATTCATCGGTTAAAACTAATGTCGAAGGTCCTGCTTTTTCTATGATATGTATAATTTGTTTTAAATGTGAGGAAAAAGTGCTTAGATTTTGCTCTATGCTCTGTTCATCACCTATATCCGCCAAGACCTGTTCAAAATATGATATTTCAGAATTATCACCTGCCGGTATTTGTAAACCCGACATAGCCATTAATACAAAAAGTCCGCATGTCTTTAGGCTTACTGTCTTACCACCGGTATTAGGTCCCGTAATAACTAATGTTTTAAAATCGGTGCCTAGTTCAAAATAAATCGAAACAACTTCTTCCGGATCTATTAAAGGATGTCGAGCATTATTGAGAATTATTCTTCCCTGATTATTTATTTCAGGTTCAGTAGCTTTCATCTTAAAAGAAAGTTTTGCTTTAGCTTGTACAAAATCCAAATGCTCTAATATTTCAGCATTATATTGCAAAACATCCGCAGTTTGACCAATTCTGCCGGAAAGTTCTTGTAGAATTCGATAAATTTCATCGCGTTCTGCTATTTCTAATTCTCGAATTTTATTATTTAATTCAACCACGGTTAATGGCTCGATAAAAACAGTAGCTCCGGAGCCTGAAGTATCGTGAACCACTCCGGGGATCTCTGATCTGTTCTCAGACTTAACCGGCACAACATATCTACCACTTCTGATTGTAATAATTGCATCTTGTAATGCAGAACTTTTGCTGTTTACAATCCTATTTAACTGAGTTTTAATATTTTCCTGAGTGCTTTGGATTCTGCGCCTGATCGAAAATAATTCAGAAGTAGCTCGATCATATAGTTCATCATCACCAGCTATGCATTGTTTTAGTCTAGCCGCTAGGTTTGGTAGATCATTTAAGTATTCAATTTGTTGAAAAACAGCATAATCATGATTGTTTTTTTNGTTTTCTAAAAATCTCTTTTTGACAGCTAAAACCGTANCCAGAAACCTGACAAAACGATTGAGCTCAGACAGTTCTAAAACGGCTTCGCTTCTGNTTTTTCGCAGCAAAGGTCTAATTTCTTCAAGNGAAGACAAAGGAAATTCCGGTTCTAGAATTAAATATGAGACAAGATCTCCGGTCTCCTTTAATTCAGTTCGCATCTGCTCGAAGCTATTTGCCGGCTTTAATTCCAAACATAAAGTCTTACCCGGTTCAGATAAAGCTTGTTCTGCTAATTTTTCAATTATTTTTTTGTATTCTAATACTTCTAAACTATGTTGTTCTATCATGAAAATTAAATTGAAAGAATTCTCGCTTGTTTGAAGTCTTCTTGAGTAATAGTCTTTATTTCTTTTAATCCTTCAAACAAATCAATATCAATAATTTCGCCTTTCTTCATTACGGTAACCCGATTCATGCGACCATCTAAGAGTGACTTGACAGCTAATATGCCGAACATAGAGCTTCTATAACGGTCAAGATAAGTAGGATGTCCTCCACGTTGTAAATATCCGAGTACGGTAGCTCTAGCTTCGGTACCCGTATCTTCTTCAATTTGTTTGGCTACTTCTTCTCCTTTAGCAGCACCTTCGGCTACAACTACGATATAGTGCCGTTTACCGCGATTACGAGCTGATAAGATCTTACCTATAATATCTTTATCCTTATCCAGGGGTTGTTCAGGTATCAAGATAATTTCCGCTCCTGTTGCAATACCTACATGAAAAGCGAGATAACCTGCTTCTCTACCCATCACTTCAATTACAGAACATCTTTCATGTGAAGAAGCTGTATCGCGCAATTTATCTACACAATCTATTGCTGTATTAAGTGCCGTATCAAAACCTACGGTATAGTCGGTACAACCTACATCATTGTCTATCGTTGCCGGAACATGGACAACCGGGACTCCTTGTCTGGCCAAATCTCCAGCCCCTCTCATAGTACCGTCACCTCCAACGGTAATAATTGCATCTAATCCGAATACGCGTGCCATTTTCACCGCTTTTTCCACACCCTCAGGTGTAGCAAATGTTTTACTGCGGGCAGTCATTAAAAATGTTCCACCAACCCTTGATGTATCTGAGACCGAACGAGCATCCAGCTCTTCCATATCACCACGCCACAAACCATGATAACCTCTTCGAATTCCCATAACTCGCAAACCGTAATTGATCGCTGTTCTGGTGACTGCACGGATAACTCCGTTCATTCCGGGTGCGTCTCCTCCGCTGGTTAAAATTCCGATAGTTCTAATTGTTCGATCTGATTCCATTTGCTTCTCCTTTATTCTAAAGTAGCATAAAGCGTTCAGTGCCATAGCGTTTAGTCAATTGTTCTAGATATTCCATTTCAAAAAACAGAGGCTGCTCTAAATTCAATATTTGTTTAGTAGACATTTCAAACAAATAGACAGGTGTATCTCCTGAAAAATATTCCAACATAGACAATAATGACAAACTTGCTTCGGACTTCAAATCTTGGTCCCATTTAATCCCTAATGTCAAATCATTGTTCGTCATTGTTGGGGTAGCATGTCGAGCAGATCTTGTTTCAGTTTCAGTTTGATCTTCAGCTGTTGTTTGCTGCTGATAATTGTGGTTATTAAAGTTGTTTTGGGAAAATCTATTATTATCCAAATAATTTTGCATCTTAGTAGGTAAAGTATTTTGTTCAATTTCCAGTTCTACAATTTGATTGGCTAAGATATTAGGTATTTGATCGTCTCTTAGACTGACTTGCCCGGCAATTAACAAAACCTTATTCTCTACTAATAAAAATCTTACCTCGGAAAATAAGTTTGGAAAAACAACTAATTCAAAAGTTCCATCCAAATCTTCTATGGTAACAAAGGCCATTTTGTCATTGTTTCTGGTCAATAACTCCTGTTTGTCAACTACAATTCCCGCCATGATTACTTTTTGTTTATCTCGAACCGATAAGGATTTGCTTTCAAAGATAAAACTGTCTGAGTTCTCGTCCGTTTGATTATCTAAATTTTCTGTTAGTTGAAGTTTTGAACTTTGCAAGTTGACTAATGATTTAATTGTATTAGCATAATCATCCAAAGGATGACCGCTGACATATACACCTAAAACTTCTTTTTCCATGGCTAATCGCCTGCTTAAAGAATACTCTTGTAAAGTCGGTTGATATTCAGGTTCAACTGTTTGAGAAACTTTTGTCTCGCCAAAATCAAATAAGCTAACCTGACCTTCCATAGATTGATGCTTAGAGCGCTGAATACTATTCATAAAATCCTCATGAACTGCCATTAATTGAACTCTGGGAACAGCAAAAGAATCTAAAGCTGAAGATTTTATTAAGCTTTCAATTACCTTTTTATTTACATCATAATCGCTAATCCGGTTAATGAAATCGCCAAATGTCTTATAATCTCCGTTTTTTGTTCTCTCCTCAATGACCTGGGATATTGCTTTGACACCGACATTTTTCACTCCGCCTAAAGCAAATCTGATTCCACCTTTCTCCGGTGAAAATCTGATTTGGCTTTTATTTATATCCGGAGGTAAGATATCTATGTTCATTTTTTGAGAAACTCGAATATAATTAGCCGCTTTATCCAGATTGCCTAAAAATGAATTGAGCATTGCTGCCATAAATTCAACCGGATAATAGTATTTAAGCCAAGCTGTTTGATAAGCTAATACTGCATAACCTGCCGCATGAGACTTATTAAATGCATAACCTGCAAATGCCTGTACTTCTTCAAATATCTGATCGGCTATTCTTTGTGGTACCCCGCGTTTTATAGAACCGATCACGGGTTTATCATTCTCGTCTTTACCGCCTTTAATAAACAAATCTTTATATTTAGCGATTTCCACCGGCATCTTCTTGGACATGGCACGTCGAATGTTATCAGCTTGTCCTAATGAGAATCCGGCCAATTCACGTACAATTTGCATGACTTGTTCTTGATAAACAATGCAGCCGTATGTCATATTCAGGATAGGTTCCAAGAGAACATGTTCATAGGAAATAGTCTCAGGATTGTGAAATGATCTGACATATTTAGGAATCTGATCCATAGGGCCGGGNCGATATAATGAAATTACAGCAATAATATCTTCTAAATTTTNGGGTTTGAGATCTTTAATAAAACTGGTCATGCCGGCAGATTCTAATTGGAAAACTCCGGCAGTTTCACCGTTACTAAGCATGTTGTAGACATTTTTATCATCAAATGGAATTTGGTCAAAATCTATTTCGATCTGATGATTTTCTTTGACCATATCAACGGTATCACGCATTACAGTCAAAGTACGTAATCCGAGGAAATCCATTTTAATTAATCCGATATCTTCTATTGTGTCTTTATCGAATTGCACTACAACAGAATCATCATTCAAAGAAAGAGGCGCAATCTCAACTATTGGAGAATCAGCTATTACTACTCCGGCAGCATGGGTCGAGGCATGTCGCGGCATTCCTTCAAATTGGATTGCTAAATCAATTATTTCTTTAGTTTGAGGATTTTCGTTGTAATCTTGTTGTAGCTCATCACTTTTTTCCAAAGCTTGATCGAGTGTAATGTTAAGGATATCCGGAATCATTTTGACAATTCGACTTGTTTCAGCAAAAGATACGTCCAATACTCTTGCAACATCTCTGATTGATTGTCTGGCTGCTAATGTACCAAAAGTAATAATTTGACAAACATGATCCGAACCATATTTTCCTGTTACATATTCGATTAATTCTCCCCGACGTTCATAACAAAAGTCCAAATCAAAATCCGGCATGCTGACTCGTTCCGGATTGAGAAATCTTTCAAATAATAAATTAAATTGCAAAGGATCTATATTTGTAATTTTCAAAGCATAGGCAACTAATGAACCGCCACCCGAACCACGACCCGGGCCAACCATAATGTCATTCTCGTGAGCAAAACGTACAAAATCCCAGACAATTAAAAAGTAATCGATATATCCCATATTTTCAATTACAGTCAATTCTTGCTCTAGACGTTCAAAGTATTCTGTATCCGGTTGAGAACTCTGCTTGTTTCTTAAACGTTCTCTTAGACCGCCAAAAGCCAATTTCCTGATAAATTCATTGCTAGCAGAACCATCATGAGGAATGAACTTTGGTAAATGCATTTCGCCGAAAGGTATCTCAACATTACAGCGGTTCGCAATCACCTGTGTGTTAGAAATTGCTTCCGGCAAATCAGCAAATGTTTCAGCCATCTCTTGAGGTGATTTTATGTAGAACTGGTCTGTATCCATCCGCATCCGGTCTTCATCTTTGAGCTTTTTTCCCGTTTGCATACATAACAAAACTTCATGAGCAAAAGCAGACTCTTTAGTTTGATAATGACAATCATTGGTTGCCACTATAGGTATACCCGTTTCCCGGCTCATTTTGATTAAGGCCTGATTGTATTCAAGTTGTTCCGGAATATCATTAGCCTGCACTTCAAGATAATAATTATCTGCGCCAAATAAATCATTGTAGCGCAAAGCAATCTCTTTAGCTGATTCATAACCTTGACCCAGATAGTTACGAGCAACTTCACCGCTCAAACAAGCACTAAGACAGATTAATCCTTCATGGTATTGTTCTAACAATTCAAAATCTATACGTGGTCGATAATAAAAACCTTCGAGAAAACCATAGGATACCAGCTTGAGAAGATTCTTATATCCCTTATCATTTTCTGCTAAAAGCACCAAATGATAAGGGGAATTATCTAGACCACTAATTTTGTCTTTGCGACCTCGCGGTGCCACATAAACTTCACAACCAATAATAGGCTTAATGCCTTTGGCTTTCATTGTACGATAAAAATCAATGATTCCATATAGGACTCCATGATCTGTAATCGCACATGAATCCATCCCTAATTCATTTAGACGGGCTGCTAAATCATTTATTCGATTTGCCCCGTCTAATAAACTATATTCTGTATGTAGATGTAAATGTGTAAATTTCATATAACATCAGACCATTCAAGATTAATAGAATTTATTAATTTGAAAATGGTTTATGAATCTAACAAACTTTCTATGTGTGCAACAATTTCGCTGCTGACTTTTTCCAGATTATCTTTGGCTTCAGTTTCATCTTTGGAGTAAAAACCTGAATAAATCTTTATTTTCGGTTCAGTTCCTGAAGGTCTTACTGCAAACCAATCCAAGTCATCTCCTAATTCATACAAAAGGACATTGCTTTGCGGAATTCCTGCCGGTTTAGTTTCGCCACTTACCAAATCAGTAATTTCATCTGTCTGGAAATCCTTAATAGTTGAAATTGAAATATCCCCAATACCTTTTGTTTTATTGGCGCGTAAGCTACTCATCGCTTTTGCAATCTGTTCAGCACCCTTCATTCCGGTACGTTCAATAGAAATAGTTTTTTCTGCTCCATAACCGTACTTAGCATAGAGATCAATTAAATTATCATAAAGAGTTTTCTCTTCTTGCGCTGCAACTGCCGCCATCTCCGCTATTAACATAGTCGCAACAATAGCATCCTTATCTCGAACTTTAGTCCCGGCAAGATAACCGATACTTTCTTCAAAACCAAATTGGAAGTGTTCATCACCTTGTTCATCTCTATTTAAGATTTGTTCTGCAATATTCTTAAATCCGGTCAAAACTTCAGTCAAATCAGTATTATAATATTCAGCAATTTTGCGAGTCAATTTTGTCGAAACAACGGTCGTTACCGAGAATGATTTATCAGGTAATTTTCCTTTGCGTGATTTTTCACTCAAGATGTATTCCATTAAGAGTAGACCGATTTGATTACCGGTCAAAACGATAAAGTCTCCGTCTTTTGTTCTCACAGCAACACCCGTACGATCAGCATCAGGATCTGTTGCAATCAATAAATCGGCATTTTCTTTTTCTGCCAATTCAATACCCAAAGACATTGCTTCTCTCACTTCAGGATTTGGATAAGGTGCAGATGGGAAATCACCATTTGGTTTTGACTGTTCTTCAACAACTTTTATATTCTCAAAACCTAAACTGTCTAAGACGCGCATTACAGGCTTGAGTCCGGTTCCATAAAGTGGTGTATAGACAATTGCCAAATCTTTTTGTGCTTTACAAGCTTCAGGGTTAATTGCCAAATCTAGTAACATATCATTATAGATTAGATCAAATTCTTCACCCATTTCATGCCAGAGTTCAGACTTTTGAGCTTCGTCTAAAGGCAACACAGAGTCAATAATATCCGTAAAATCATCACGTTCATTCATTTTTTCTAAAACAACATCAGCATCTTGTGCTCCAAGTTGCCCGCCATCTTCACCATATGCTTTAAATCCGTTATACATTTTCGGATTATGGCTAGCCGTAATCATAACCCCACCCGCACAATTGAAGTGCCTGACAGCAAATGACAACATTGGTGTCGGACGCAATTCATCGGAGAGGACAACTCTGATTCCATATGTAACAAATATTCTAGCTACCAGTTCAGCAAATTCAGGTGAAAAATGACGTGAATCATATGAGATCGCCAAGCCTCTTTTACAAAAATCTTCACCGCGTTCTTTGAAATATCTGGCAAATCCGTCAGCAGCTCGGCCAACGGTATAAATATTCATCCGATTGGTCCCGGCACCGAGAACTCCTCTTAAACCCGCTGTACCAAAAGCTAAATCCTGATAAAACCTATCTTCAATTTCTTCCGAGTTATCAGAAATTGATTCCAATTCTTCCTTGGTAACCGGATCAAAATTTGGATTATTAAGCCAAAGCTGATATTTTTCTCGAGCAATACTCATATCTACCTCCTTGAATTNAGTAACTNNTNTCTATGCCTGTTTTTTCATATTGTGCCAGGTTTTTTTCTTTAGATTGGTTGTCTGTTATCAGATAATCTATTACATCTAATTGAGCCACCTGTGAAAATGCAGTATGACCGATCTTAGTGTGATCTGCCACTACAATTCGCATTGCAGCTTTTTGTAACATCTGATTACAAAGGTCAGCAACTTCATGATGATATGTGGTAATTCCACTTGCTAAATCAATTCCGTCGACTGATAAGATAGTTTTGTCTACTTGATATTTGTTTAATTGGTGCGCGGCATCATCACCATGGGTAAACATATATTGATAATTTATCAAACCGCCAAGCAAGATAACTTCAATATCGCTATTTTCGGCAAAAATTTCTGAAATTTGAATTGAGTGAGTAATAATTTTTAGATTTTTCTTCTCTCTTAATTCTAAAGCGATATAGTAACAAGTACTTCCGGAATTAATAATAATGTTATCGCCATCTTTAACCAGTTTGCTAACTGTAGATGCAATTTGTAATTTTTCATTTTTACGTTCTTCAAGCCGTTCAGAAGAATCGAGAGCATAATAATTTTTTACGGTTTGAATCGCTCCACCATGTACTCTTTGCAATACTCCGCTGTTTTCTAACTCAGCCAAGTCGCTTCTGATTGTAACTTCGGAAGCCTCCAAAAGCTCACTTAATTCAGAGACTCTTACAACACCGTCTAATTTCAATTTTTGGATTATTTGACGGCGCCGTTCAGCTTGTGAATAATTTTTAAATGCTTGTGCCATATCTCAACTCTCATGCACAATTACAAATTAATTCTGTATTTGCTTGTTTTCTATTCGTTTTCGATTTTATTTATTATTTTCTTTCGAATCATTTACGTTTATTCTATATAATTACTTTCTTATTGTCAATGTTTAATTAAAATAGTTTGATCAACATTCTGAATCAAGCTAAAATCAGCGTAAATTATCAAGTTCAAACATGACCTCTTTCAGCCCTTGATAGCTTTTCTTGAAAACTGTTTTATAATTTTGATACGTTTTAACATTTTCCGGATTTTGTATTGTTTTATCTTTCATTTTGAGAAATTCCTTCAAGCTGGAAAAATCCTGATAATATCCGGATCCTATACCTGCCATTATTGCAGCAGCTATGCTCGTACTCTCTTGAATATTTTCCGGAACAAGAAATTCCAAATCTAAAACATCTGCAAAAATCTGCCTTATGATTGGTGAAATAGCACCTCCACCGGTAATAACCATCTGATCAATTTGTTTTGTCTTACGAAAAGATTGCAAAATCCATTCTAAATTATAAGCAATTCCTTCTAAAACCGCTCTGATATAAGCAGGCTTTTGATGATTGGTTCGCATTCCGATAAATGCTCCACTTGCTTTAGGATCCCAGATCGGACTTCTTTCACCAATTAAATATGGTAAAAAGATCAGGCCTTCCGAACCAGGTTTTATCTCTGCTGCCAGTTGATCATAATCACGCGCCGACAAATTTTCATCTTCAAATAAAGTGCGGATATATTGATAAGAAGTTCCGGCTGCTTGCATTGTACCGAGCGGCATATATTTATTGGGAATGATGTGAGCAAAACAAAAAAGGGCACGATCCGGATCAAAAACAGGTTGATCAGTTGTACCGCCAATCCAGGCGGATGTTCCATAGGTTAAATAAAATTGGTCATTCTCTACACAACCTGCTCCGACCGTTGCACAAGGACCATCTCCTCCACCTGCCACAACAATGGTTTCCGAGCTTAGTCCCATCTGTTCAGCTAGTTCAGGAATTATTTTTCCTACCGGATCGACCGAATTAATTATTTGGGGAAATAATTCTCTACGTACACCTGCGGATTCAATAAGTTCATCCGACCACTTACCCTGATTAATATCATAAGCTCCTGTACCTGAAGCATCAGAATGATCGGTAAAAATTTTTCCGGTCAATTTATAACTCACATAATCTTTTGCTTGTAACATTTTATATGCTGAATTATAAATATCAGGCCAGTTATCCCTAATCCACATTAATTTATAGAGACTATAATTTGCACTTGGTCGATTTGCCGTCAGCTCATAGATATAGTCAAAGCCAAGCTTTTCTGTCAATTCAGACGCTTGTTTTTCCGACCTGGTATCTGCCCAAATTAAAGTATCATGTAACGGGTTGCCTTCTTTATCTATTAATAAGCAAGCATTCATTTGTGCACTGAAAGACAAGGCTAATATATCTTCCGGCTTAACAATTTTTGCTAATTGGCGGGAACCTTCCAGAACAGCTCTATATAACAGATCTGGATTTTGGGTTGCCTCTCTACCCTTAAAATTAGCTTCATATTCCCGGATTACACTTTTTACCAATTCACCTTCTGCGGAAAACAAACTGCTTTTCAGACCCGATGTTCCCAAGTCATGTGCTACAAAATATTTCATCTCTTTGATCCTCATTTATTTTGTTCGATATATTAATCTTTTGATTCTTTATTACTTTATTTTCAGATTACCTAGAGATCGGAACTGTAATAGATCCCCCAATCTTTACGCACCCTTTCAATCAGATTGGCAATGCGGAACATAGAACTATGATTATAGAAAGGAGATTCCTGCAAGCCTTCAGTTAAACAACGTTGTACCTCCTGAATTTCGAATTGAAAACCTGAAGCGGGATACTCAGAAATAAATTCTTGTTCAAGATCAAGTTTCCTAATCAGTTTAGCAGATGAGGGTCGCCAAAACTCAGGACCAACCTGAATCTTGCCCGTGGTACCTACTATTTCAGCGGTAGAGCTACCATGATGGGTAAATGCCGCACTCAGAAAAGCAACTTTTGCATCACCGTATTCACAAAACAAATGCATACGCTGATCTACTTCGCCATTAAAATCCATTGAGCTATAGATATGCTTTGGATATTGTGGAAAAACCATATCTGCGAAAGCCAAAGAGTAAATCCCTACATCTCGCAAAGCTCCTGCATGGTTACTCAAGCCGGCTTTCCACGGCTGATCTTTTTCAGGATCTAATGCATAAGAAAAATCAGCAGACAGGTAAAGTGGTTCGCCGATCTGACCTTGTTTAACCCATGTTGCTACTTTTTTCATTGCCGGAAAAAATCTGGACCACATACCTTCCATAAAGAAAACCTTATTCTCACGAGCTTTATCCAAAATTTGTTTTAATTGAAATTCATTATCCACAATAGGTTTTTCACTTAAAACCGGAATTTTATAATCCAAAGCAAGCATGATCTCCGAAAAATGTTGATCGTTTGGAGTTGCTAAATAGATGACATCTACATCCGCTTGTTTAAGCATCGTCTCAAAATCTGTGTAAACTTGACTACAACCATAACGATCTGCAAATGCTCTCCCTGCTCCCTCCGTACGAGAAACAACTGCAGCCAATTCTGCATCTTCAACTTCAGCCATTCCTTGCGCAAAACTATTCGCAATATGTCCTGTGGCACGAATTGCCCATTTAAATTTTTTCATAACTCACCTTTTTAGAAAAACTAACCTTCTTTGATCTATAATCTACTAATTAATCTCTGATTAACGATTTGAAATAAGCAACCCGATCTTCAACTTTAGGAAAACGTTTGATAATCGAATCGGCAAAGAAAGTTTCATCTGCGTCTTTTTGAGATTCTCTCTCATGAGCTATCAAAGCCCAAGTAGAGTCAATCAAATTACTAAATTCAGGATTTTCCATTGCATAGCAAATGAAATCTTGACGGGGCGAATTAATGTCTTCACCTGAAATCTGAAATTTATTGTGCTCTACACATAGCTTTTTCAGTCTGGCAACCTGATCCGGGGTATTACGAGCCGGCATATAAGTTACAGCATTGATATCCTTCTTATCTAAAAAATTAAATAACTCATCAAGATAAGAATCTTCAAATGCTTGAGCCGCTTTATCTCCGGTGACAGAATCGGTTACATCGCCCAAATATGCATAACAGGCTACAGCATTGATCTTTTTGCCTAATTCAACAAATTGATCAATTGAACACAGTTCATCAGTCGCATCTATATAGATCTGAGGCACAAAAGAAGCTTTGAGAATACCTAATACATCGTATTCATAATACTCATAATTAATGTCGAGCAACATTTCTTTATTATTTTCGGATAATTCAACACCTTGCTGTTCAAGAAATTTGATCGTCGGCTCACCCTTGCCTAGTTTTTCTGTGATTTT
>JGI24709J26583_10000915_pt1 | contig 24809 bp, 27 predicted proteins | sample BioPla2DNA1_FD_26583 | JGI IMG/M metagenome (IMG submission 26583) | reverse complement strand
GGTAAGGATGTAGACAAGGTTGCAAGGGATATTATATATAAGGCTGGCTATGAAGGCTGCTTTGGCCATGGACTTGGACATAGTGTGGGATTATTCATTCATGAGGAGCCTAGACTTTCACCCGCTGAGGAAGAAATCTTAGAAGCAGGAATGACAGAGACTGTTGAACCTGGTATATATGTTCGAGGCTTTGGTGGTGTTAGAATAGAAGATCTTATAGTAGTAACTGAGGATGGCTATGAAAATTATACTCATTCTGACAAATCCCTCATTGAATTGTAGAGCTTAAACAAAAAAATGTTGCAATTTATTGTAGTTTAATATACACTTATGTGTAGTTAATATTAAGGAGGAAGACTATGGTATCAGCAGGTGATTTTAGAAATGGGCTGACAGTGGAAATAGAAAATATTGTATACCAAGTTATTGAATTTCAGCATGTTAAGCCTGGTAAAGGTGCGGCGTTCGTAAGAACCAAATTAAGAGATATAAAGAACGGAGGAGTTACTGAGAAGACATTTCGTCCTACTGAGAAATTTCCTACAGCGCATATAGATAGAAGTGATATGCAGTATTTATATAGCGATGGTGAATTGTATAACTTTATGAATGTAGAAACCTATGACCAGATAGCTTTGGATAAGGAAGCTGTTGGCGATGCCCTTAAGTTCGTTAAAGAGAATGAAATGGTTAAGATGCTTTCACATAAGGGAGTTGTATTTGCTATTGAGCCACCACTTTTCGTAGAACTTGAGATTACCGATACAGAGCCTGGCTTTAAGGGAGATACTGCTACCGGTGCTACTAAGCCCGCAGTTGTTGAGACTGGTGCAACAGTACATGTTCCATTATTCGTAAACCAAGGGGATGTAATCAGTATTGATACAAGAACCGGCGAATATATGAAGAGAGTATAAGAAATATAAGAAGAATATATAGCGTAATCGGTAGAAGCCTACTTCTATAGATTACGCTTTTTATATAATAGTAAAGTAAATAAAATTAAAAGCTGGTGTACATATGAAAGAGAAAATATTTATGATTATCTCCATGCTTATATTTGGAAGCATAGGATTAATAGTTAAAGGAATTCCATTATCCTCATCACAGATTGCAATGACAAGGGGTCTTATAGGGAGCTTATTCCTAATTATAGCCTCTATTATTATGAAGAAGAAGCCAAGCTATAAGGAAATAAAAAGAAATCTTAAAATACTTATAGCTTCTGGTGCCGCTTTGGGCTTTAATTGGATCTTATTATTTGAGGCATATAAAAACACAAGTATAACTAATGCCACCTTAAGCTATTATTTTGCTCCTGTTATTGTAGTATTTCTTTCGCCTTTAATACTAAAGGATAAGCTTACTTTAAGAAAGGCGCTTTCTATACTTGTTGCAATAATTGGTATGTTCCTTGTTGCTTGGACTGGAGGAGATGGAAGTATAGCTGGTAATGAGTTGCTGGGGATTGGATTTGGACTAAGTGCAGCCTTCCTTTATGCCCTAGTTGTTATCTTTAATAAGCTTATTAAGAATATGGGAGGATTTGATATAACCATAATTCAGCTTTCAATTGCCTCCATGATATTGCTTCCTTATGTGCTCTTACAGGGACCTATTCCTTTAAACTTACTAAACGCAAGTGAAATCATTAGATTACTCCTGGTAGGATTATTAAATACAGGGTTAGCCTATCTCTTGTACTTTTCATCAGTACAAAAGCTGGAGAGCCAGACTGTTGCAGTTTTTTCTTATATTGACCCAATATCAGCCCTTGTGATGTCGGCCATATTTGTTGGAGAGAAGATTAGCGGGCTGCAGCTTATGGGAGGTATATTGATTCTTGGAAGTGCCTTTGTCAGTGGAATGAACCACCGGCCTAACCGGCGGTGCTGATTATATTTTCTCCATCAGTTCCTGAGTTATTGTATCTATTATAGCATCATCAAGCTTAATAGCTCTAAAATATTCTTCGGCCTGCTTTGCTTGTGCAACCAGCATGGGAAGGCCTGTAACTGCGAGAATACCTAAATCCTTTGCTTGCTTTGTAAGCCTAGTCTCTATAGGATTAAAGATTACATCTATCACAGCTATACACTGGATAAATGTAGCTAGGTCCAAAGGAGAAGCATCCATATTGGGATACATACCAACAGGGGTGGTATTAACAATCACCTGAGCATCATTATGTCTTTCATAACACTCCTCATANGACGTTTCTTTTGAGCCCCTAGGTTTTCTACTTACAGTAATGATTTCCTTAGCCTTTAGCTTCTCTAATACTGCCTGTGCTGTCTTAGCGGTACCGCCTGATCCAAGGACCAGGCATTTTTTATGCTCTACTTTAATCTTATTGCTGTTGAAAAGATATAGTAAACCATAAAAATCAGTATTATAGCCCTTAAGGCTTCCATTGGTATTGACAATGGTATTAACTGCTCCTATTTTCTTGGCCAAATCATCAACATCATTTAGATAGGGAATTACCCTTTCCTTGTAAGGTATGGTTACGTTGATACCGGCAAATTTTTTAGCTTTCATAAATAGATCGAATTCATCCTCATTCAAGGGAATCAAATCATATTCGCAATCAACCATTCTTTCGTGTATATATTTCGAATAGCTATGACCAAGCTTTTCTCCAATTAATCCGTATCTCATTTATTTCTCCGTTCTTTTTTATAAATAATTATTAAGTTAAGCATTAGCTTAGAGGTAGAGTCATATTGATTTTATTATAGAGTAGTAAGTGGAAAATGCAATGCTCTTTTTAAATAAACTCTAAAAACTCCGTCATATTTTTATATAGCAAGAATATATTGTTTTAGAAGTATTGGATAAGCTATATCATCATTGGGTAAGACAAGTAGTCAAAAAGAGGAGTAATGAGACATGCCTGTTAAGCTACAAAATATGAAAACTAAAGACGAGCTTCTTAAGATATTCTCCTTAAAGCTTAGAACTATTCTTAGTAAGTTAAGGATAGATTTTGATGCTCTGCAGGAGATCCGTCTAAGAATCAACTGTCCGCTCATGATTAACTATGGCAACAGGGAGTATTTCGTTTCTGAAAATGCAAGTCTTGTAAGCAATCCCTCCCAGGGTGTATTGATTACAAAGAATGAGATTAAGGAGACTATGGAGTACATAAGTAATTATTCTCTCTATGCATTTGAGGAAGAAATTCGTCAAGGCTTTATAACTATTAATGGGGGTCATCGAATTGGAATTACAGGCAAAACCATAATTCAAGATGACGCCATTAAGGGAATGAAGCATATATCATATATCAATGTAAGGCTTGCCCATCAGGTGAAGGGCTGCGCAGACTCAGTGCTTCCCTATCTTGTGAATAAAGACACCAAAGGAATATATCATACCTTAATTATTTCACCGCCTAAGTGCGGTAAGACAACCCTCCTTCGAGACATTATACGTCAGGTTTCTGATGGCTGCTCTCATATAGATGGCATGAATGTAGGAGTGGTGGACGAGCGGTCGGAAATAGGGGCCTGCTATATGGGGGTTCCTCAAAATGATTTAGGTATACGAACTGATATATTGGATTGCTGTCCAAAGGCTAAGGGGATGATGATGCTTATAAGGTCCATGTCTCCTCAGGTAATAGCGGTAGATGAGATAGGTGGGAGAGAGGATCTGGAAGCAATAGATCATGTTATAAGCTGCGGTTGTAAATTGGTAACTACGGTTCATGGCAGCAGCTTAGAGGATGTAAAGAGTAAGCCTATTCTTGGCGAACTCTTGGAAAAGAAGTTATTTGAGCGATATGTGGTACTAAATAACATCAAGCAAATAGGACATCTTGAGGCGATCTATGATTCTTTAGGAAACAGAATATATCATCAAGATTATTAGCCTGTAGAAATGGGGGAGATAATGTGCAAATTACTAAGGTTGTTGGCTGTATTCTAATAATTCTGTCATCTACTTTAATGGGCTTTTATTGTAGCAATGAGCTTAAAACTAGAATAAATGATATTAAGGAGTTAAGAAAGCTAGTGGTTTTACTTCGAGGAGATATAAGATATGGCAATACTCCACTTCCCGAGGCAATCTGTGCTATAGCCAGAAGGCATGAGGGTAGCCTCAAAGGCTTTTTTACCAAGGTGGCTGAAAGATTAAGTGAGCATTCGGGCAATACATTTTCACAGATATGGAAGGAAGCAGTGGACAAGGAGTTAAATCAGACTTCCTTAAATAAAAAGGACAAGTCCAACCTAATTCAGTTTGGTGAGAACCTTGGATATCTTGATAAGGAGATGCAAATGAATACCCTAGACTTGTTTCTTACGCAGATAGAGGAAGAGATAAGTGAGTTATCAAAAACTGCAAAGGAGAAATCGTATTTATATAACACTCTGGGAATTATGGCAGGAATTTTTATATCTATTATTCTGATTTAATGACAAGCTATTAGGGTTCTATAGTCTAAGGTTTCAAAATAATATTGAGCTTTTAAGATATAAGTAAAAGTGAGAATACAGCTGAAAAGCATGGGGGATAAGGATGGATATCTATTTAATACTAAGAATCGCTGTTGTGGGAATATTAGTTTCCATACTAAATCAAATATTGAAGCAATCGAATCGAGACGAGCTAGCATTTATGACTAGCCTTGCAGGTCTGATACTGGTTCTGTTTTGGATTCTTCCATATATAACTGAGTTGTTTGCAACAATTAAGGATCTTTTTAGTATGCTGTGATACACAGGAGGAAGTAAGATGATCAATGTAGCTGTTATAGGCATTATTGCCGTTCTATTGGCAATCACTTTTAAGAAAGGTAGAGAGGAGTATTCGTTATATATCAGTATAGCTGCCTGTTTTATAATTATACTTTTAGGTATTGGTAAGCTGGAGGTTATTCTAGATACCATAAATAGACTGCAAGCCTACATCAAAATCAATAAGGCTTATATTAATATTTTAATTAAAATAATAGGAATTACATATGTTACGGAGTTTGCAGCCTCCTTATGTAAGGATTCGGGATATCATGCTATAGGGGAACAGGTAGAGCTAGTTGGAAAGTTATCTATATTAGCCATAAGCATGCCTATACTTCTAGCCTTGCTTGATACTATAAATAATTTTTTGACCGTAAGGTAGTTATCTAGAGATAGGATAAAGCTTATATGGGACAGGCTGATACAGAGAGACTATTACTGAAGGAAAGGTGGTATCGATGAAGGACGGGATGAAGCATAGAAATTGTAAGTATTTTGTCGGGATTATTTGCTTTTTTATATTTATGCTTTCTTATATAAATGGTACAAGCATAGCATATGCATCTAATGACTTTCAAGAAGATATAAATTATGAAGATATTCAGGAGGTCATAGATAATATCATGGACCGAGAGGATGCCATGGATTTTGGGGAGTATGTAGATAAGCTAATGTCAGGTGAGGAGGCTTTTTCATTATCAGCCATAGGGAAAAAACTACTTGAATCCATTAAGGGAGAAATAAAAGTCCATATAACTACATTTGGCCGACTCATATCTATAGCCCTTATTGCCGCTATATTTACCAACCTGTCCATGGCCTTTAAATATCATCAGGTATCAGAAACAGGATACTATGTTACCTATCTGCTCTTGTTCGGCTTACTGATAAGCTCCTTTATAAATGCTTCAAATATAGCATCCTCTGTTATAGGTCAGGTCTTGGATTTCATGAAGGCCTTAGTGCCTGCTTATTATATGGCAGTGGCTTTTTGCACGGGAAGTGTAAGCTCATTTGCCTTTTATAAAGTAGCTCTTATAGTCATTACCCTGGTGGACTTTCTAATAATTAAGGCCGTGATACCCTTGGTCAACTTTTATCTGATTATAGTCCTTGCCAACAATCTATCAAAGGAGGACATGCTATCAAAGCTAGCAGGTCTATTAGAAACGATTATTAAGTGGACTCTTAGAAGTCTGCTGGCAACAGTTATAGGCTTTCAGGCAATTCAAGGATTAATAGTCCCTGTGGCTGATCAGGTAAAAAGATCTGCTATCTATAAGGCGTCCTCAGCGCTCCCAGGGATAGGCAATGCCATAGGAAGTGTGGCAGAAACTGTAATCGGAGCGGGTGTGCTATTAAAGAATGCCATAGGAGTTGCTGGTTTAATTGTAATCATTGTTATATGTATAGTTCCTATAGCTCAACTACTTGCAGTAACACTAATATACAAGTTCTCAAGCGCTGCCTTGCAACCTATTTCCGATAAAAGAATTGTTGAATGTATAAGTGCTTCGGCTAAATCTGCAGAGATGCTTCTTCAATGTGTTTTGGTTGGGGCTATACTTTTCCTCTTATCTATAACAATTGTAGCTATATCAACAGGGAAAGTAGTGTAGAACTTAAAGGATAAGGAAGCTAATACAAGGTAAGGGGGATATTATGAATGTAATATTTGATTGGGTGAGAAACATAGTAATATTTCTAATTCTAAATACAATAATTATGAACCTTTTGGGTAATAGCAGCTATAAAAAATATGTGAGCATCGTATCAGGAATGATACTATTATTGATTGTTGTATCACCTTTTTTAAAGCTTTTAAATATGGATGAAATCCTAGATTATTATCTAAATACCAACATCTTTCAATCAGATATGTCCAACTTTCAGAGTGAACTAAGGCTGATGGAGGATAAGCAAAAGGATGTGGTATTTGCAGGATTTAAAGATAACATAAGAGAACAAGTTGCAGAGTTCTTAGAGGCTGATGGTCTATATCTTTATGAACTGGATGTGGTTTTTAACCAAAGTATTGATAGTAATAGCTTTGGTGAAATTGAATCACTGGAAATAAAAGCAGGATACATAGAGGATGAAGGACTTCCTGTAAATATAATACATATAGATAAAATAAATATTTCAAATTCAATAAAGGATAAAAATATATTTGAAAATAATCTTTTCTCTCCAGAGGAAATTCAAATAAAAAAAAGGCTATCAGACTTCTATAAAATGAAACAAGATAATATAAATATTAGTATACAGGGAGATAATGTGATAAATTAATATTTCCGCATTACTGTCTGTAGGATGGAGTTAAGTATGGATAAAAAGAAAATAACTCTTAAAGATATTGGAATACCTAAGCTGATATTGATCTTTCTTGCAGGTGTATTACTTATACTTCTAACAATTCCGGGCTTAATAGGAGAAGATAAGAAGGGGCAGGAAAAGAATATAGTCAGAGAATCTTCAGATTTGCAAAATGGTACGAATACGACAAGCTATGATTCGAATACCTATATATCAGAATTAGAAGGCAGGCTTGAGAACATCCTTCGTAAAGTAAATGGAATTGGTGAAGTAGAGGTGATGATTACCATAAAGGCCTCTAAAGAACAAATTCCACTCAAGGATGTACCCTATACTCAGGAAGGCTTAAATGAAGTTGACGGGGAGGGCGGAAGTAGAACTAATAATCGTATCCAGAAGGAGGAAAGCACGGTTCTGGTTACAAACGAGGATGGGAACTCCCAACCTTACATATTGCAGGAGAAAGAGCCTGAGGTAGAGGGTATTCTTATAATTGCCGAGGGTGGTGATAATGTTCTAATTATTAAGGACATTATGGAGGCTGCAGAGGTATTATTTAATATTCCTGCGCATAAAGTTAAGGTAATGAAGATGAGTGATGGAATTAAATGATCAGGAGGTTTATTATGAAAAATATATTTAAAAAGAATCAAATCATAATTACAGCATTAGCAATTATGATTGTGATTGCCGGCTATTTGAGCTTTACTAATAATGATAAACCGGATGATAAGGATTCGGTGGTTACAATTAATCCGGATTTTGAAGTAGTGGATGGGAATGATGTGCTAAATCTTGCTCAGAATACTAATGACACAGGGGATACTCTCACTGATGATACTACGGATAATAATGATGAGAATGTAGATGGTACAACTGATGGGGCCTTAGATGATACTACTGATGTACAAATTCTTAATGAGGCTACTGATGAAAATGATGAGGTAACACCAGTGAATGTAGAAGAAGATGCTGACATGCAGGAGCTTGGAGATATATCGGATGACGATATACTGGCTACAGCAAATAAGGTTACAGATACGGGTGAATTAGAGGTAGAGGATATTCCAGGAGAGGCTGTTCTTGCTAGCACTACCCTGGATGGTAGCTTTTTTATCAGTAAGAAGATTGAAAGAGAACAAGATAGGGCAAGAAGCAGAGCAGATCTTAAGGCTCTGATTGAAAGCTCAAATATATCCGAGGCATCCAAGCAACCAATTATCGAAAGAATGATTGAGCTTACCAACATAGCTGAGATTGAGAATAACACTGAGGTAATGCTGGAAACCAAAGGCTTTGCAGATGCTATGGTGACTATGAATGCAGATGGAGATGTCAATGTAGTTATTAATACCCCTTCTCTTTCAGACCAACAGCTGGCTATTGTAGAGGATGTGGTATTGAATGAGACAAATGCTTCAATTGACCAGATAACAATTAATCCGGTTGTAATATCGGATTAAAGGAAAAATAATTATAAATAATTGCAAAAGATGAGAAGTTTGGTATAATACTATATAATAAGTGAGAACAAAACTTAGTTATATAGTAGTGACCGAATAATATATAACATAGGAGGTATATACTGTGAATAAAGAACCGGAGATCAGGAACACATATAAAATACATGAAAACGGTAAGATTGGCGAAGTACAGATTGCAGATGAGGTTGTAGCAGTTATAGCTGGGCTTGCCGCAACAGAGGTTAAGGGTGTTGCTGCAACCAGTGGTAATGTTACAAATGAAATAGCAGGTAAATTCGGCAAGAAGAATTTATCTAAGGGGATCAAGGTTCTGGTTAGTCCTGATTCTGTATCAGTGGATATGGCACTTACTCTAGATTATGGATACGGAATTCCTGATACAGCTAAACAGGTACAAGAAAAGGTAAAGTTAGCTATAGAAAATATGACAGGACTTATGGTTAAGGACGTTAACATTCGAATAGCAGGGGTAAATATAGTTAAAGAGTAATATAGTTACTTAAGGGGATGTTGCAAGCATGGTTATCAGATACTGCATTTTGCAGTTGAGCAGCAACCCCTTTTTCTGTAATGGGAAAGTACGGGAGGAGAATTCCTTCGTTTTATGTCTTGGTGATTTATACTTTTTATAGGAGGAATAAAAAAAGGTGACTAGAAGAGAAATTAGGGAGCATATATTTCTAATGCTCTTTCGTAAGGATTTTCATAACAGCCAGGATTTATTGGAGCAGGTTGAGATTTATCTGTCACAGCTAGAAGAAGCTACGATAGAGGAAAGGGCCTATCTTGACAAGCGATTTTCGGCTATATTAGAGAAGTTAACTGAAATTGATAAGATGCTTTCTACTTCTGCCAGTGGCTGGACATTAGATCGAATGGGTAAGGTAGAGCTTACTGTTCTTAGGCTGGCAGTGTATGAAATGCACTTTGATGAGGATATTCCCGTCAAGGTGGCAATCAATGAAGCTGTGGAGCTAGCTAAGGGTTTTGGAGGAGACGAGACACCGGGTTTTGTGAACGGAGTATTGGCAAAGCTTACCTAAGCATGCGGAAACGAGGTAATAGATGGGACAGGCTTATACAGTTACAGAGATAAATCAATATATTAAGAATATGTTTATCAGAGACCCCTACCTTAACCATATTTATGTGAAGGGTGAGGTCTCAAATTGTAAATACCATACCTCTGGGCATATTTATTTTACACTGAAGGATAGCCAGGGGCAATTGACATGCGTGATGTTCGCTGGACAGCGAAGAGGCTTAACATTTCGTATGGAAGAAGGACAAAGTGTAATCGTTCTAGGAAGTATAAGTGTATATGAAAGAGATGGAAAATATCAATTATATGCGAATAAAATTATTCTGGATGGTCTTGGGGCCTTATACGAGCGCTTTGAAAAGCTAAAAAAGGATTTGCAGGCTGAGGGGCTTTTTGATAAAGCTAAAAAGAAAGCTATACCCCCATATCCTAAGCGAGTAGGTATAGTAACAGCCTCTACTGGGGCGGCAATCCAGGATATTATAAATATATCAAAACGTAGAAATCCATATGTTCAGCTGATATTGTATCCAGCCTTGGTACAAGGAGCGGGAGCGGCAGAGAGTATTGTCCGTGGCATAAAAGCCTTGGACAAGCTAAAGCCTGATGTTATTATTGTCGGTAGAGGAGGAGGCTCTATTGAGGATTTATGGGCCTTTAATGAGGAAATAGTGGCTAGGGCCATATATTCTTCTAGCACTCCTATAATCTCAGCTGTGGGCCATGAAACAGATGTCACAATAGCTGATTACGTAGCGGACCTTCGGGCGCCAACACCATCTGCAGCTGCTGAGCTTGCAGTAAATGATTACATAACATTTACCAATCTCTTGCAGGACTATAAAAGGCGGATTTTTAAGGCGGCCATGAATAATGTTACATATCATCAATCAAAACTCAGAGAGTTGAAGCTTAGACTGTTATATGCCAGCCCTTCTTACCAGATTAAGCAGAAAAGACAGCAATTAATGGATATGGAGCAGAGGCTATCTTATCTTATGGAAAGAAAATTAAAGGATGCACAACATAGACTAGAATTATATATTACCAGATTAGAAGGGTTATCCCCTTTGGCTAAGCTTAAGAAGGGTTATGCACTGGTCAGAGGTGAGGATGGATTACCAGTCCAAAGCATAAAGAAAGTAATCAAGGATGATGAGCTGATGATAACACTAATAGATGGTGAGATAATATCCAAGGTTGTGGATACTAGGGAGCTTATGAGAGAGGACAGGTAGATAACATCAGTAAGAAATTGTTATAGTATAACTTAACTGTAGATTTCCTTATAATATATATGAATATGGAGGGNCTTATGTCGGAGAAAGAGTTCAAATTAGAGGAAGCATTTGATAAGCTAAATATAATTATTGAGGAACTAGAAAAGCCTGATATTAGTCTGGAGAAGTCATTTTCACTATATCAGGAGGGTATGAAGTTGTTAAAATCAAGCAGCGAATCTATTGATAAGGTTGAAAAGGATCTAATAATACTAAGTGAAAATGGAGAAACAGATGAACTTTAAGTTGGAGCTGGAAAGACGATTAAATGAGATTAATAATATTCTAGAAGGCTATTTACCTAAGGAGGAAGGCCTTTATAAGACTCTTATCATGGCTATGAATTATAGTATGACTGCAGGTGGCAAGCGGATACGCCCAATGCTTATGCTTGAGACCTTCCGACTCTTTAATGGCAGGGATTTTGATCTATTACACCCCTTTATGGTGGCTATTGAGATGATTCATACCTATTCCCTAGTACATGATGATCTTCCTGCCTTGGATAATGACGAATTTCGAAGAGGGCGAAAGACTACCCATATTGAGTATGGTGAGGCTATGGCAATCCTGGCCGGAGATGGCCTTCTTACCCTAGCCTTTGATACGGCTGCGGGTGCATATGAAAGGGTGGACGGGTCCTCTCTGGATGCTATAAACACCTATAAGAGAATTATGAGAGCATACAAGCTACTGTCGACGAAAGCTGGAATTCATGGGATGATTGGTGGGCAGGTAATCGATATTGAATTTGTTGGTAAAGCTGTGACCAAGGAAAGATTGGACACGATGTACCTTCTAAAGACAGGTGCATTATTTGAAGCATCAATGATGATAGGTGCTATTCTAGCTGGAGCAAATGATGAAGAGATTGATATTATCAGCAAGCTTGCAGCTGATATTGGCCTGGCATTTCAAATTAGAGATGACATCTTAGATGTAACCAGCAGTGATACAGTACTTGGTAAGCCGGTTCATTCTGATGAGAAGAATGACAAACCCACATATGTTGCCCTTATGGATTTGGAGCAGGCAAAAAATGAGGTGGCCACTGTTACAGACAGAGCAAGGAAGGCCTACGATGCACTTCCCTATCAGAATGAATTTTTGAAGGAATTAATTATTATGTTAATAAGCAGAGAAAAATAACTAGTTATAAAGCACAAAGGCCAAAGATTGAATAGAGATGAGGTGATGGCTATAGCTACAATACTCGATAATATAAATAAAGCTAATGATATAAAGAAGGTTGATAGTCGAGATTATACAAGACTAGCTAAGGAGATTCGTACATTTTTAGTATCAAAGGTCAGCAAGACTGGAGGTCACTTAGCCTCCAACCTAGGTGTGGTTGAGCTAACTATGGCACTACATCTTTTTTTGAATTTTCCTCAGGACAAGCTTATCTGGGATGTAGGGCATCAATCCTATACCCATAAGCTTCTAACAGGGAGAAAAGATAAGTTTTCTAGTCTTAGGCAGATGGGTGGAATTAGTGGCTTTCCAAAGCGAGAGGAAAGTGATTGTGATGCATTTAATACAGGACACAGCTCTACTGCAGTATCAGCTGCCTTAGGTATGGTTAAGGGCAGAGACCTTAAGGGGGAAGACAATAGAGTTGTCGCTGTATTGGGAGACGGGGCCCTAACAGGTGGCATGGCTTTTGAAGCCCTAAATAATGCAGGCAGATTGAAATCTAATATGATTATAATTCTAAATGACAACAATATGTCTATATCTAAAAATGTAGGAGGTATGGCCAATTATCTGGCCAAGCTAAGGACAAATACTAGGTATACTGATTTCAAGGAGAGTATGGAAAACACCCTAACATCAAGATTGCCGGGAGGTAAGGAAGTAGTAAATATCCTAAAAAGATCTAAGGATGCAGTTAAGTTCTTTATGCTACCTAGCATGTTCTTTGAGGATATGGGACTGACTTATATCGGACCTATTGATGGACATAATATAGATGATATACTATCAGCTTTACGAACTGCCAGTAGGATAAATAAGGCAGTAGTAATACATGCGATAACTAAGAAGGGGAAGGGATATGTACCTGCTGAGAGTCAGCCCAGTAAATATCACGGTGTCACCCCATTTTGTATTGATGATGGAAAGCTTGTTGAAAATAATGCTGGACCGTCCTATACTGGGGTATTTGCATCCTCATTAATAAAGATTGCCAAACAGAAGAATGAGGTGGTGGCGATTACGGCAGCCATGCCCTATGGGACAGGCTTAAGTGCATTTAGAAGAAACTTTCCCGATAGATTTTTTGACGTAGGAATTGCAGAGGGACATGCTGTAACATTTGCAGCCGGTTTGGCAGCAGAAGGCTTTAGACCAGTTGTAGCTATCTATTCTACTTTCCTTCAAAGAGCCTATGATCAGATTGTTCATGATATTTGTATCAATAAACTTCCTGTAGTCTTCGCTATTGATAGGGCAGGCCTAAACGGAAGGGATGGAAAGACTCATCAAGGTACATTTGATCTATCCTTCTTAAGTCATATACCCAATATGGTGGTGATGGCACCAAAGAATAGATGGGAATTAGATGCCATGCTAGAGTATGCCTTGTCCTATGATGGACCTGTGGCAATAAGATATCCTAAGGGAGAGGCTTATAATGGCCTAGCCGACAAGAAGGAACCTATTGTATATGGTAAGAGTGAGCTTATTCATAAAGCAAAGGACATAGTTATACTTGCAGTAGGAAATATGATAAAGACAGCTGTAATTGTTAGTGAGCTGTTAAAGGAAGAAGGTTATGAGATCAGCTTGGTCAATGTGAGATTTGTGTCTCCTATAGATAAAAATATGCTAGATGAACTAACAAAGGATCATAGCCTGTTTATAACCATGGAGGAGAATGTCAGGACCGGAGGATATGGACAACAGGTATCAGATTATATTTGTGAATATAAGAAAGAAAAAATAAGGCATATGAATATCTCTATACCTGATGAATTTGTTGATCAGGGTGGAGAAGACGAGCTATATGAAAAGCTAGGATTAGATGCGCAGAGTATTACAAGTAGAATACTAAATGAGCTTAAGACAAGATAGTTTGGAATGGAGATATATTATGAAGGAAAGACTGGATGTACTTTTGGTAAGCCGGAATCTGGCTGAATCCAGGGAAAAAGCAAAAGCGATCATCATGTCAGGAAATGTTTTTGTTGATGGGCAGAGGGAGGATAAGGCAGGAAGTGCATTTCCTGAGGATGTATCAATAGAGATAAAGGGTGAAAAATTAAAGTATGTTAGCCGTGGCGGACTAAAGCTGGAAAAAGCATTGGAAGTGTTTCCTATCCAATTAGAGGGAAGAGTCTGTATGGATGTGGGTTCCTCTACAGGGGGCTTCACAGATTGCATGCTACAAAATGCTGCATTGAAGGTATATGCAGTTGATGTAGGAACAAACCAGCTGGCCTGGACCCTAAGGAAGGATCCTAGAGTGGTATCCATGGAGAAGACTAATATCCGTTATCTGACCCGAGATCAGATTTTTGATGATATATCATTTGTATCTATTGATGTATCCTTTATATCCTTGACTAAGGTTTTATCCCCAGTTAAAGCGCTCATGGCTGAAGAAGGTGAGATGGTATGTCTCATAAAACCTCAATTTGAAGCTGGTAGAGATAAGGTTGGCAAAAAAGGAGTAGTCAGAGATAAAAATGTGCATATAGATGTAATCCAGATGGTATCATCCTATGCAAATGAAATCGGATTTTCCTGTTTTGGACTTGATTATTCGCCTATTAAGGGACCAGAGGGTAATATTGAATATTTATTATATCTGAAAAACATATCACCAGAAGATGGTAATATAAACAGAGGGAAGATAGATAAGGAATTAATTGAGTCTGTGGTAGCTAAGGCCCATGAATTATTATAAGTAAATTAAGGCGATTAAATATTCCAAACTATGATTATTAATTCCGAAATACTTAATGATTGCTTGAATTTCAAGGTATTATATGATACACTTTTAACGATACTTAGGAGTGTATAAAATATGGATAGATTTTTAGTTATTACAAATGAGAGAAAAGACAGGGACAATATAATCACTAAGCAGATAGAAGATTATATCAATACCTCAGGTAGAAAGTGTACTCTTATAGGCGCACTTGATTTAGAGGGAAATGAGATTAAACCTGACTTAGATATCCAGTGTGCTATTGTCCTTGGCGGCGATGGAACACTTATTCGTTGTGCAACTCATTTGATGAAGTTGAACATCCCCATTCTAGGTATTAATCTCGGCACCATAGGTTTTCTCGCGGAGATTGAAAAACACCATATAACTGAGGCTCTCGATAGATTATTTGCCGATGATTATCAATTAGAGAACCGGATGATGCTACAGGGTGAGCTTGTTATGGGGGGTAAGCATAAGCCTCCTGATGGTAAGGATGGATTTGCAGGCTATGCTTTAAATGACATTGTTATAACAAGAAAGGGACTTTCAAGAATTATAAGTCTTCGTATATATGTAAATGATGAGTTAGTTGACGACTATAGGGGGGACGGTGTTATTATTTCTACGCCGACAGGATCGACAGCATATAATTTATCAGCAGGGGGACCTATTGTAACCCCCAAGGCGGATGTTATGGTTATTACCCCAATTTGTCCTCATTCCTTAAGTCCTAGAAGTGTGGTAGTATCAGCTGAGGATACTGTTAAGGTTGTAATAAGAAAAAGTAAAAAAACTCAAGATGATGAAGCAATAGCTACATTTGACGGACAGACTGTTATAGACCTAGGAACAGAGGATGAGATAACTATAAAAAGAGCACAATATAATACGAGATTAATTCGGCTGAATCAGACCGGTATATATGAGATATTACGTTCTAAGCTTATGGGTGGCAGTGATTTATAAAATNATATGGAAAGGCACTGGTAAATATTATGAAAATAAGCAGACAAAGNAAAATTCTTGAATTAATAAGTAAGTACGATATTGAGACACAGGAAGATTTAGCCGATTGGCTAATGAAAGAAGGCTATAATGTGACTCAAGCGACAGTATCTAGAGATATTAGGGAGTTGAAGTTGACCAAGGTGGCCTTGGATGATGGAAGACAAAAATACATTACAATACAGAAGACTGAGCCAGGTATGAGCGAGAAATATACCCGTGTATTCCGAGAAGGCTTTATATCTATGGATATGGCGCAAAACATTCTTGTGATAAAGACAGTATCAGGTATGGCTATGGCTGTTGCCGCTGCGCTTGATGCCCTACAGATAAATAGTATTGTTGGATGTATAGCAGGGGATGATACAATTATGTGTGCTATCAGAACTGCTGAGGAAACAATAGCGGTAATGGAAAAGCTAAGTAAGATTATTAAAAATGTGGAATAGTATAATCTATTTCACAGCTTCATATAACAGTAAGGAGAATTGATATGGCTGGACATTCAAAATTTGCAAATATTAAACACAAAAAACAGAGAAATGATGCGGCAAAGGGTAAGATATTTACAAAGCTTGGGCGTGAGATAGCAGTTGCTGTAAAAGAGGGTGGACCTGATCCAAATACCAACAGTCGCTTAAAGGATATTATAGCAAAGGCTAAGTCCAATAATATGCCCAATGATACCATTGAAAGAAGTATCAAGAAGGCAGCAGGAGATGCCGATGCAGTAAATTATGAGGCTGTTACATATGAAGGCTATGGTCCCAATGGAACTGCAATAATAGTAAACGCCTTAACAGATAATAAGAATAGAACTGCTGCCAATGTAAGAAATGCATTTACAAAGGGAAGCGGAAATGTGGGAACCACAGGCTGCGTATCCTTTATGTTTGACCGTAAGGGGCAGATTATTATAGATAAAGAGGAATGTGATATAAAGGGTGATGATATGATGCTTATGGCACTGGATGCCGGAGCAGAGGACTTCGTTGAGGAAGAGGATAGCTTTGAAATCATAACCGATCCCGATTCCTTTAGTGAGGTTAGAGAAAGCCTTGAAAAGGAAGGCATTCCCATGGCACAGGCTGAGGTTACCATGATCCCTCAGACTTGGGTAGAGTTGACCGACGAGCAACATATCAAGGATATGAATAAAATTCTAGACCTTCTCGATGAAGATGATGATGTACAGGAAGTGTACCATAATTGGGATGAGTAGTATATAAATCTGTACCGGGTACAAGGTTTATGTAAAACATATATTTTACTGAAAACTAGTAAAAAATAAGTGAATATGCAAAATAAGACCTTCTTAACATTTATCCAAATGTATAAGGAGGTCTTTTTATATGCTTAATGAAGATGTATTAAACAATTATATAATTAACCATGTTGAAATATAGAATGTTATAGTATAAAATAATGATTGGAACAAAATGATAGTGCTACACAAGGCGATAATATTAATGACGCAATTGAAATGGGAAAGGATGCTATTTGCTTGTTGGGAATAAGTTTAGAAGATGATGGCAAGGAAATACCAAAGCCAAATACTAAAGAGTATATTCAAAATGATGATGATATTCTAGTATTTGTTGATGTGGATTTTACAAAATAAAGATTAGAAAATGGAATGAATAGTTGATGACTTATTTAATGGCACTTACTATAGTAAGTGCTTTTATAGTGATTAAAACCTTGCTTTCTTTTTTGCAACTAGCTATTGATTTGTTATAATCCTTTTATAAACTTAATAATAATTCTAAGTTATGGTTTTAATGTTTAAAACAGAAGTTAGTCATACAATGATATATTTAAATGTGATATTTTTGGCTTATATCTCGTTTTATTATTGAAGGCCTTTAAAATAGCAGTTCTGGGAGGGAGTGATGTAGCAAATAAGCGGATTTTGCAGATTCCATCGCATATTCCAAATAATAGAATAGCTAGAAAGCATACCGTAATAAAATACCTATATGCCATGTTGATAATCGCGATAATATCTATTCCTACCATAACGGTATTGGCAGCTAACGGTGTTGATGTTATTACTATTTTCAGACGCAAATTCGGAGATAAGGCCGATTTAATACAAGCTAATATAGCAGTCCCCGAGGTTAATGTTCTGTCTAATACATTTGAGGATGTTGATATCGATATAACAGGTATTGCAGGGGATAAAAAACTAATATATGTAACCATGGACATAACTAAGAAGGATGGAAGTGTTTTTAACCAGAGAGAATATGAATTTGATCATATAACTTTTAATTTACAAAAACTGAATGATAAGCTAAGGGAAAATAAATTACTTGATTTTGATTATTTGCAGTCTACTTCATCGAAATTTATGTCAATACCGGATGAAGATGTGGAGGATAATAAGATGTCCTTTGCCTATGTTGTAAATATAGAGACAAAGATAGAAGAACAAAGCTATATTATACCGGGTGAAACTTATTATCTGAAGCTGAGTAATTACGATGCGGACAACGAGTTAGGCATAGGAATATGGGAGGGTGAGTTTGTAGCAAATTATGTTGAAGCAGACTCAATCACTTTTGAAGTGAATCAGACTGCATGTTTCCCTAGATGGGGTACAGATGATGACTACAATCCCTCTACTGAAATACTGATAAGCACCATAGAATTATCTCCTTTTGCATTAAGATATATATGTGAGTATGACAAGTATCTAGAATCTAATTTAGATGATAGGGACCATGATTTTTGGCATAAGATTTATTTTGAGATGAAGGATGGTAGCTTTATAGGGGTAGATTCATTTGAAACAAGAATAAGTAATTTGAGATCGGAAACTCATAAGGGTGGATTTATCTCAGGAGGTGGCCAAAATGATGGGCCCTATAAATGGAGATGGATTTATGATGAACCACTGGATGTTTCTAAGGTAAAGACTATCAATATTGGTGATTTGTCGATTAACTTAGAAAATGATAAATAACTCTATCTAAAAACTGTACCGGGTACAAGGTTATTGTACCCGGTACAGTTTTTCAGTTTACGGTAGATTACTGGTTTCATATTCATTGTCTAGATACTGATTTGCACCTGTATTCTCAATATCGAGTACTTCGTTATCAACTGATACATTATTTCTAATCAAATTGTTACTACCGCTTATTCTGATACCAACTAGGTCGTTTTTTAGGCTTTCATTTCTTATGATTTGTGCGTCATCGCCATTAAGCTGAATCCCATCCATGCCATTTTTAAGTAAATAATTCAGAGTAATTCTATTGGCGGAATTCGTACTGTCAATTAGAATACCATTACCATTATTTTTTATAATATAATTCTTGTTTATTACATTGTCGCTACTTTCAGCAATATTGATTCCATCATTCCCATTTTTGGATATGATATTATTGCTGATTGAATTATTTGTACTTGTACCGTTCATTAGAATACCCCTAGTGTTGTCATATATTCTATTCTTTGTAAGTAGGCAGCTTTTGGCGCCATCCATTAGAACTCCGGTATCATAATTTATGATTCTGAATCCCTTTATTTTAACATTAGAAGCATTGTCCTCAAGGGTAATGCCTACAGGCGAAAGTAACAAACTTGATCCATCCAGAACAACACTATCACCTCTAGCTATTAATTTAATGCTGTTTTTATCACCGTTAATAACTATCGATTCTTTGTAAACTCCATTTCGTACTATAATTCGGTCACCAGCCACTGCGGCGTTCACAGCAGCTTGAATGGTCGGATATTCACCAGGAACGACTATAGGACTCCTGTATACTCTAAAGAAAAGGATAGAGACAACCACGATGATTGCGATTATTATTAAAAATCTTAATAGTCTCATCTTATACCTCCATTATTTTGATTCACTTTGCTCATACTACAAAATATGCCATAATTCGTGTATGGTGACTTTTGTGTTAGCAGCTTGCAATTTGTGAAATGTTTAGTATTGATTAACCTTTGAACTGATGATATACTTCCTTTCGTCAGCAATTGTGTAACCGGTACAGAAAAAGGAAAATTATTATGAAAAAAACATTAAAACATTTATTTTATGTAAAGCTCCCCCATGTAATTGGGTCTGTATCTAATCCTAGATACCGAGTGATGAGGCTTTTTACATATGAGGGAATACTTATAACCCTTATTAATAATCTAGTAGGTAGCCATAACAATCTATATGCCACTAGGCTTGGGGCAGGAGATTATGAGTTGGGGCTTGCAACTATGCTTCCTCAGCTGGTAGGTATGGCTGTTTTGATTCCAGGTGGCATATTTACTGACAGCCTAAAGAGTAAGAGAGATATGGTTACTTCCGCTTTATTAGCGGTCGCTTGTGTTTATGTCTTGATAGGATTTGTTCCGGTCTTGGGATCTTATAGCCTGGGAGCTTTTTTGGCTTTGTTGGCTATATCATCAGCACCGATGACCTTATATAATATATCCTGGCAAGCTTATTTCTCGGATGTAGTTCATCCTAATGGTAGAAATAGTGTTCTAGCAGTTCGGTCTAGTCTATCCTTTCTCATGGGCATAACAATAACCTTAACAGGTGGTGCTTTACTATCGTCAGCATCCTCAAATGCTGAAAAGATACGTTTACATCAGATGTTTTTGTGGGTTGCAGCTTTTTTACTTATAGTTCAAATTATAGTTTTGAGGAGGATACCCAGTAAGACTGTAGAACAGAATAGTAGATTTAGTTTATCTGAATTAAAAAAGGCCTTTGTTGACCTTATACATAACCGCAGATTTTTAGGATTTATAGGTGTAGCTATTTTTTTCTATATGACCTGGCATATTGATTGGACCTTATATTTTATTGGTCAGACACAATACTTGGGGATGGATGAGGCTTGGTTAAGCTATGTGAATATTGGAGGGGCTATTGTTCAGTTCTTGACTATGGGGATATGGAGTAAGATTAATTCCAAGCATGGAGTTAGGTTTGCTATTATATTTGGAAGTCTTGGTTTGGCTTTTTGTCCTATAGGAATGATTATTGCTACAAGTTTAAATACAGCAAATGCAAAGATTATATTTTTGATTATGAATACCCTATTTCATATAACACTTGCTACCACTACATTAAATATCTTACAGTGTCTACTTCAAGTTATTCCTGAGAAGAACAAGACACTTAATATATCTATTTACACAACATTGGTTATGCTTTCTAACGGTGTGATGCCATTAGTAGGTGTATCTATGTATAGAATGCTGGGGGCAAATCTTAAGGCCTTGCAGCTTGTATTTGCAATAATATTTGTGCTTCGTTTAGTGGCTACCGGCCTGTGGGCCTTAAGATGGTGGAAGCTTAGAACAGAATCCTAATTTCTATTCACTAAAGTAGCTTGATAAATGGTCAACATATGATAAAATAGTAATACATAATTTTTATTACTGATACATGCTGCTTTTTTTGAGAGGTGATTATATGAAGAGGTTTTATAGATATATATTTTCGATGTTTTTAATGGCATTTGCTCTAGTCCTTATATGGAATACCCATACAGCATATGCCGCTAACCAGGAAGAAGATACTATAGTTAATGGAGTATTTATTGATACCGTTGATATCAGCGGTATGACGGTTAGGGAAGCGCAGGCTGCCTTAAAAAAACATATAGAAGGACTTCGTAGTAAGAGTTTTGCACTTATAATAGGTGATAATACAAGAGTTATCACCATGGGTGAGCTTGGTTTTACATATGAGGCAAATAATCATATTAAATATGCCATAGGTCTTGGAAAATCAGGTAATCTTATAAAGAGATATAAGGACAATAAAGATATAGAACATGGCAAAAAGGTGTATCCTCTTACATACTCATATGATGAGGAAAAGCTTAGACAGATTATTGAAGAATGTGCTGAAAGGTATAAGGTATCACCTAAAAATGCCTCCTTTAGTAGGAAGGATGGTGAATTTCATTTTACTGACCATGTACTGGGTAGTAGAATGGAGGTAGAGCCTACATATGCAATTATTAAGGATAAGCTGGATGATTGGAATAGGCTGGATTTTGTAGTACATGCCACTATGGTTGATGTAGAGCCTCAGTTTACTAAAGAATCTCTAAAAAAGAGCACATCTATCTTAGGGGAATACACTACAGAATATAAGAGCTCCAGTGCGGATAGGGCTGCAAACTTGGCAAATGGTGCTAGACTCATAAACAACGCTTTAATATATCCTGGAGAAGAATTTTCAAGCTATACCTATTTGCTTCCATTTTCAATGGATAACGGCTATTATGTAGCAGGATCATATAATGCGGGTAGGATAGAACAGTCTATCGGTGGTGGTGCCTGTCAAGTAACTACTACCTTATACAATGCAGTCTTATACTCAGAACTGGAGATTGTTGAAAGGTCAGCCCACTCTATGACAGTATCCTATGTGGATTTGGCTTTTGATGCTGCTATTGCCGAAGGGTCGAAGAATTTTAGATTTAGGAATAATACTGATATGCCTATTTTAATTGAAGCATTTAGTAATGACAGAAAAATCACATTCCGAATCTGGGGGCATGAAACCAGAGATGATAATAGAACAATCAAGTTTGAGAACAAGGTTATACAGGAAATTGCACCTCCATCTACTGAGAAGATTACTAAGGACCCATCAAGGCCCACATCATATAGAAAAGTTACTCAAAGTGCCAAACGTGGGTATACAGCAGAGCTTTATAAGGTGATTTATGAAAATGGAGTAGAAATAAGCAGAGAGCTGGTTAATAAAAGTAGCTATAAGGCGGAACCTGCTCATGTAACCGTAGGTACAAAGAAGAATTAATAAAGGGGGCGGCCACACTATATAGGGTGGTAGCCCTCTAATATATTTAACATAAAAAATATTGAAGAACCACATAGGAGCGTTTGCATGTTTACTAAGAAAAATTTGATTAGGCTTATAATACCCTTAATAATTGAACAGATACTTATCGTCGCCGTTGGTATGGCTGACGGTATTATGGTCGCCAGAGTCGGAGAAACAGCGGTATCGGGTGTATCTATAGTGGATAGTATTAATATCCTTTTAATAGGGCTTTTTTCAGCCATGGCAACTGGCGGGGCTGTAGTATCCTCACAGTTATTAGGACAGAAAAATGAGAAGGGGGCATCTCTTTCAGGAGAGCAACTACTTATTTCAAACCTTGCCCTGTCTGTTATTGTTATGATTATAGCTTTATTAGGGCGTAATCTAATTTTGAATATCTTGTTTGGTGGGGTAGAGCCAGATGTTATGAGCAATGCCAGAATATACTTCTTTTATTCTGCTTTATCCTATCCTTTTTTGGCCATCTATAATGCATGTGCGGCCCTTTTTCGTTCAATGGGCAACTCTAAGATATCCATGAAGATATCAGTTGTAGCGAATCTGATTAATGTAATCGGAAATGCGATACTTATATTTGGCTTTAATATGGGTGTAGCCGGTGCTGCAATAGCAACCTTGGTATCTAGAATATTTTCTTCACTGATGATACTTATATTGATTAGGAATAAGGAACTTCCCATTCATATTGGTAATTTATTAAAGATTAAGCCTGATATGGTTCTGATAAAACGAATTCTGAGAATTGGCATCCCCAATGGAATGGAAAATAGCGTTTTTCAGATAGGTAAGATAGCTGTTCAGGGTATCATAGCAGGCCTAGGTACTGCTTCCATTACAGCAAATGCAATTGCATCGAATATAGGGGGCTTTGGTGTGCTACCGGGCTCTGCTATCGGATTAGCTTTAATAACTGTGGTTGGTCAGTCTGTGGGCGCAGGTGACTATGAAGGTGTTAAGAAATATACAGTAAGGCTTATGAAAGCAACCCATATTATCATGGCTGGTATTAATATTGTGATCATATTTTTAATACCATATATTTTAAAGATATATCAGGTGAGTGATCTGACAGCAGATCTAGCATCTACACTGATGATCTATCATTGCATTCTTGCAACTATATTCTGGCCACCTTCATTTGCTCTTCCTAACGCGTTACGAGCAGCCGGTGATGTTAAATATACCATGTGGGTATCTATGATATCTATGTGGGTATGGAGAATTGGCTTTAGCTATATTCTGGCCATTGTTTTTGAGGTGGGAGTGTTTGGTGTTTGGATAGCGATGACTATTGATTGGCTATGTCGTACGGCTTGCTTTGTATATCGATTCTATAAGGAGAAATACAGGGCCATATCATCCATATAAAATTATGACACATAAGTGCCAAATTTTACATTTAAAATATATTTAAATATTCTAAGCAAAAGTCATTTTTTAGCCGATATATTTATTATATTGGTTATTGTGATGATTTTGAAATCTAGATATTAAGATATTAAGAAATACGTGATAAGTGGCTTATAGGAGGGTACAGATGAGAAGTGCAAAGAGAACAGGTTTATTCTTAGTAATATGTATGCTATTAACAACTTCAATATATTTATTATCCAATACTGGTGTTCTGGCATCTGAGATTATAAGACCAGATGAATATTATTTTGTATTTAATGGTCAGCAAAAGAAGGCTGGTACCGAATATGAGATGAAAAGTGAAAATGTCCTCTTGAATATTACAGCCGGAGAATGGGAAACTGAGCCTCAAGTACAGTGGATATCATCAGAACCAGGTGTTGTTACGGTTGAACCTACTTCTGAATCTGCTTTTACTAATTTGGTCAGAAAAGGTCCTGGCTATTCAACAATCACCGCAGTTGTTAAGCAGGGTAGTAATATTTACTCCTTAAGCTGTTTAGTCAAGGTTAATCTTGAATTTGATTACCAGAAGACGGGTACCACCACTAAGGAAAGAATTTTAGTCATAAATGATATAAATAGTGCAGAAAAACAAATTTATCTAAAGTATATTCCTGAGGATGAAATAGAGACTGTAACAGGAGCTGCTATCTCAGCATCTGCAGTTACCTGGGAGAGCGATAATGAAAGTGTAGTAACAGTTGATGATAAGGGTAAAGTTAAGGCAGTTGGAA
>JGI24709J26583_10000909_pt1 | contig 25052 bp, 20 predicted proteins | sample BioPla2DNA1_FD_26583 | JGI IMG/M metagenome (IMG submission 26583) | reverse complement strand
GCTCGCTTTGGTATGTTTGAAGCTCTAAGGCAGAGAGCACTTCACCTATCTTTTTTACTTCCCCTTGCTTTTTTATTGTTTCCGGCAAATAAAAATTCTCCAAAAGATCGTTTTAGTATTTGTGATATTATTTTGGCAATAGGTTCCTTATGGGCAGGATTACATGTTTCTATCACCGATTATCACCGGATTGTAACTCGTATGCAATATATTGATCCCCTTACTGTAATTGATATAATACTCGGAGTTTTTGTTGTTTTAGCTGTTATTGAAGCAACACGTAGAGTGGTTGGGTATCAACTTTCAGTAGTAGCAGTAATTGCATTGGTTTATGTTTTTTTTGGTTCATATTTACCTGGGATATTATGGCATCCTCAATATAGATTTGAAAAAATAATTGACCATCTTTACTTAACAGCAGAAGGTATTTTTGGAATTCCTATTGGATCTTCTGCAACGTTTGTTTTCTTGTTTATTCTTTTTGGTTCATTTTTAGAAGAATCAGGTGCCTCTAAGTTTTTTATTGACTTTTCATTAGCTTTAACAGGACGTGCTCGGGGAGGACCTGCTAAAGCTGCCGTGGTTGCTAGTGGCCTTATGGGTACAGTGTCGGGAAGTGTGGTTGCTAATGTTGTAACAACAGGGACTTTTACTATCCCATTAATGAAAAAAACTGGCTATAAGAATCATATTGCAGGAGCCGTAGAAGCAGTTGCTTCTACGGGAGGCCAGATTATGCCCCCGGTAATGGGCGCAGCTGCTTTTATTATGGCTCAATTCTCAGGGATTTCGTATTTATATGTCTGTTTAGCTGCTGCAATTCCAGCCTGTCTTTATTATTTCTCTTTGTTTATGTGTGTGCACTTAGAAGCAGTTAAAACGGGCATGACAGGATTATCATCGGAAGAATTGCCCCAATTAAAACCTGTTTTACTTGATGGAGGTCCTTTTCTTATTCCATTAATCTTACTTGTTTACTTGCTAGTGTTAGGGTATACTCCTTATTTGGCTGCCTTTTATTCCACAATGCTTGTAATAGTATTAGGAATATTTTTTGGGAAAAAAAGATTCGATCTTAAATTTATTTTCACAGCTCTAGTATCGGGAGCGAAAGCTGGAATATTAGTTTGTCTTGCATGTGCATGTGCAGGTATTGTAGTAGGAGTTTTTTCTCTAACAGGATTCGGATTAACTTTTTCTAGTTTAATATTAGGTTTGTCCAATGGCATATTGATATTAGCTCTTTTCTTGACAATGGTTTCCTGTATCCTTTTAGGAATGGGAATACCCACTACTCCATCTTATATAGTTATGGTAGCTTTGAGTGTTCCTGCTCTTGTGGAACTCGGTGTTGATAAGCTTGCAGCGCATATGTTCGTTTTCTATTTCTGTTGTTTATCTGCAGTAACTCCTCCGGTATGTATCGGTGCATATGCAGCAGCAGGAATCGCACAATCGAATCCAATAGAAACTGGTTTTCATTCAGCTAGGTTTGGGCTGGCTGGTTTTATTATACCATTTATGTTTGTTTATGGAAATTCATTATTATTTATTGGTGGTCTTTCCACAATAATTATGACGACAATAACCGCTTTAATTGGAACCTTATTTTTAGCATTTGCTATAACTGGCTGGGTCATTCAAAAAACTTCTCTGTTAGAAAGGATAGTGCTTTTTGTAAGTTCATTACTACTAATAAAACCAGGAATCACTTCTGATATTCTAGGTTTATCAATTGGTTTTGCAATATTTGCTATACAATGGATAAAAATTCAAAATTCGTAGAAAAAAGGAAAACAATTTAATACAGTAGAATATTGCTAAAGTGATTAAATAAATAATGCATAGATAGCAGTATCCAATTCTTGGTAATAGAAGATAGAAAAAAATGGAGGTTTATATATGTCCTCAAGACCAAGAGTACTAGTAACAGATCATGTAGTTAGATCTGAAGCAATATCGATATTAGAGGAGAGTGCAGAGGTAAAAATTATTAGCGGGGGATCAGCAGAGTCAACAGTTATTAATGCTGTTAGGGAAGTTGATGCCATACTTGCGCGTCGGGTTAATATTTCAAAAAAAGTAATAGAAGCTGCACCAAAATTAAAAATTATAGCTAGACATGGAGTTGGTGTTGAGCAAGTTGATATTTATGAAGCAACAAGAAGAGGTATTTATGTAACTTTCACTCCTACAGCAAATTCTGAATCAGTTAGTGAATTTACTATGGCTTTATTGCTCACTTTTTACCGAGAAATAATAAAAGGGTACCAGAATGTGCAGAAAGGAGGCTGGTATCAGGCAAAACTTATAAATAATGAGATATATCAAAAGAAAATTGGAATTATTGGCTTGGGAAATGTCGGGCTAAGGGTTGCCAAAAAAGCAAAAGCTTTTGAAATGGAAATTCTGGGTTATGATCCTTATATTTCTCAAGAAACTGCTAAGAATTTTGGAATAAAATTAGTAAGTATTAATAATCTACTCTCTGAATCAGATGTAATAAGTTTACATGTAAGGCATACAAAAGAAACAGAAAAAATGATAGGCAAGAAAGAATTAGGTTTAATGAAGAAAAATGCGGTATTGTTAAATACATCAAGAGGAAAAGTAATTGATGAAGAGGCTCTTATCAACGCATTGGAAAATGCTGATATTGCTGGAGCCTGTCTTGATACATTTTGGGCTGAACCATTGCCTCTTGATAGTAAGCTCCGTACTTTTGATAATGTAATATTGACACCTCATATGGCAGGCTCAACTAAAGAGGCGTTTATTAGGATGGGAACAGAAGCTGCAAAGAATATAGTAAAAGTATTAAAAGGGGAAATACCTATTAATGTGTATAACAAAGAAATCTTCCATAAAGACAAATAAAGCAACAGAGGAGAATGATAATGAAAGTGGCTTTTCCTTATTCTGACTCTAATTCATTAATTTATTGAAGATAATAAAACAAAGATAATACCCTATAAAAGATTCTAAGAATGAAGTCATAAAACGGGATTCTCTAATCGTATTGGAACAGAATCTATATCTGAATACAGTAGGGGGAAATTAAAAAGTATTAATTATTAAAGACAGTAATACACGTTCTACCCTACTTATATTATTCTACTCATATTTAATAGGGAAATTGAGAAAGAGGAGCAATTATTTTGGCAATCCCTTGTCTGGAAGGCATTTCATCTATGTAGCTAATTACTTAATATGGCTATTTAAAAACCAGGGAATAGTACAAGGAGTACAAGAAGAGGAGATTGGAGCTTTAGTTAGTGCAGCACATATAGGTATGCTTGGCAAAATATAAGAAAAAATATATAATTTGTTCTAATGATATATACAAGGAAGCCATAAAACAGCTTGATCTAATTTGGTTAGAAAATTCCCAGAATGCTTCAAAGATAGCTGAATCATTCTTTAAAAACCTATCAAGATTGTGGTAATTAAAAATAGAGGAATAAGTGTTCCTATTCTAGAAAAATAATAAAATTAGAGGAAAATTAAGATAATGATAAGAAGAAATCTATCAAGATCTATATCAACAAGAGATTTAATTAAAGGAAGAATTGACTTTCATATTCATCCTGGCCCAGATCCTTATCCTAGGGTAGCAACAGCTTTTGAAATTGCCAATTTGGCCCATAATGCAGGAATGAAAGCCATTGTATTTAAATGTTTTGAGGCCATGACTCCTCAGTTGGCTGATACATTGCAAGAAATTATTCCAGGTATAAGAATATTTGGTGGTGTTTGCATGGAAGGAGTAACAGGAGGCATAAATCCTAGGGCTGTTGAAATGGCTATTCGGGCTGGTGCTAAGGTAGTTTGGATGCCATCTCTTGATTCTGCTTATAATGAAGTAGTTGTTGGAAAACATATGGCTGGTCTCCTGAATAGATCTGATCCCGAAAGAAAGTTAAGAGTTACTAAAAATGGTGAAATTATTCCTGAAGTTAAAGAGATATTCAAAATGGTATCTGAAGCCAATATTGTTATTGAAACCGGTCATATGTTTCCAGAAGATAAAGAGCCATTTATTAAAGAGGCAATAAAAAGCGGTGTCAAAAAGATTGTATTAACCCATGTGAATGCTAAACAAAACTATACGGAGATAGAAGATCAAAAACGATTTGCTCAAATGCCCGGGGTTTACTTTGAATATGTGGTGAATCCACTAATACTTCATGAGCCCAAATTAGATCCTGATATTATTGTAGAAATGATTAGGACGGTATCTCCAAAAAGAGCTGTATTAGGGACTGATTGTGGTGTTAGTAAGGCTTCCTTGGGACAAGGATGGTTGCATCCTACTGAAGGATTAGCTTGCCTGATTGGTATTTTATTGAATAATGGTATTTCTCAAAGCGATATTGATATTATGAGCATTGAAGTTCCAAGTATGCTTTTGGGTATTTAGTGTAGTATATTTAACTCAGTAAATGTTTAATACACATGATATTTGTATTAAGGAGATCGCATTATGATAAAAAAAAATAAATTAAAGGATTTAATTCATTCTGGAAAACCAGCTTTTGGTTGTTGGATTAAATCTTCCTCACTTAAAATTGTAGAAATAACTGGACTTCTTGGATTAGATTATATCATTATTGACAATGAACATGGTTCTAATGACGAGTTAACCTTGGAGAATCTTATTAGGATTTCTGATCTTTCTGGTGTTACACCAATTGTAAGGGTAGGTGAAAATCGTCCTATAACAATTCTAAAAGTATTAGATGCAGGTGCTCGTGGAGTTATTATTCCCCATATTGATACTCCAGAGGATGCCAAAAAAGCAGTCAAAGCAGTTAAATTTGCTCCAGAAGGAGACAGAGGTTTAGCGTTAGCTGTAAGAAGTCATGGGTATGGACTCTTAGATATTCCAGATTATCATGAATTAGAAAATAATGAAACGATGGTTATTTTGATGATTGAAAGTGCTCTCGCTATAAAAAATATAAAAGAAATCGCTACAACTAAGGGAGTTGATGTTTTACATATTGGACCTTCAGACTTAGCTCAATCAATGGGTCTTACTGGCCAATCTAATCATCCTTTAGTTCAAGAAGCTATAGAAAATGTATTGAAAGCTGCTAATGAAGCAAAAATTGCAGTCGGAATAAGCGCTAAAGATGCAATTGTAGCTCAGAAAAGAGTTCAGCAGGGCTTCTTGTTTATACCTATTGGTAAGAATGATTTGAATTTATTTGGGTCGGCTTGCCGCAAAATCTTAAACGAGTTGAAATAAAAATTAATAATAATCTTACCCTTTTGAACAGAGCGAAATTTTATTAAATTTGTTTTATTTAATGTCTTTAATTTTATACCTTTAATGATCTTTGAAGCATTTAAAGTAATTAACAATATTAAAAATATTGTTAAGCAAAGAGGAACATAAGATGAGAACAAGAAGGTTATATTAGATAAATTGAAAAGTTGGGATAATTTGATAGATTTTATAATTTGTTTTTCCATAAGCAAAAATTTAGAATTGTCTGAAATATTTTATTATTAGTGCATATTATTAATTGTACTAATTATAAGTTTAGGTCAACATAGTTTTATATTGTTTTAATAAGAAATATAACTTAAAATAATTAATAGCCAATTAAGGAGGCAATCATGCCAATTGTCGATTCCAAAACTGGGGAAATAAAAAAAGATTATTCACTGGAAGAATTAGTAGAAAAAGCAAAAGAGATGAGAGCTTACAGCATGGTTGCTATAACTGTAGCCGGCTCCGGCCATACCGGAGGGTCGCTCTCTATTACAGACATAGCTGCCGCCTTATATTTAAAGCATATAAATCATGATCCCGCTAACCCAGAATGGAATGAACGAGATCGGGTTTTCTGGTCTATAGGTCACAAGGCGCCGGTGATCTATGCTGCTTTAGGGTTAGCCGGCTATTTTCCCATTGCAGAGATGGTGAAATTGAGGAAACTTTGGTCCGGTTTTGAAGGACATCCCAATCGGTTTACGGTGCCGGGTATTGAACTTTCCAGCGGTTCTTTAGGGCAAGGTTTGGGAGTAGCGGTGGGCTGCGCTTTGAATGGACGCTTAGAGAAAAAAAATTACAAAGTGTTTTGTATCTTAGGGGATGGAGAACTGAATGAAGGTTCAGTATGGGAAGCGATTATGTCTGCCGCCCATTATCGGTTGGATAATCTTATTGCAATCGTTGACCGTAACCGTTTACAGATAGATGGTCCTACCGAAGAAGTTATGAAATTGGAGAACTTGTCAGATAAATGGCAATCTTTCGGCTGGCAGGTACTGGAGGTGGATGGACATAGCATGGCAGAAATACTCTCTACCCTGAAGAAGGCCAGTGAAATCAAAGGGAAGCCCATAGTTATTATTGCCCATACTATCAAAGGTAAAGGCGTTTCCTTCGCTGAGAACGTGGTAGGTTACCATGGTATATGTCCTAAAGATGGGCTAACCGGTGCAGAATCACTAAAGGGAGCCTTACAAGATATTGATGCCCCAGGTTTTGATCAGAAAAAAGTGGATCAGTTGCTTAAAATCGCCTGTGATTATCAGGAAAAAGTAAATCGCCAAGTGGAAGAGTCACTGCCTAAATTCAGTAAAAATTACTGGTGGAACAGTGAAGATATAATGAGGGTCGAGATGATTCCTACCCGCAATGGTTTTGGAGATGCCATTGCAGAATTAGGGGAGTCATCAGAGGTGGTCACTTTTGGGGCTGATATAACAAGCTCAATCAAGATGGACCAGTTTTATGCTAACAACCCCGAGAGAAAAGAACGTTTTTTTCAGATGGGCATAGCAGAGCAGAACATGACCGTGGCAGCTGCCGGTTTTGCCAAAGAAGGCAAGACGGCTTTTATCGGCTCCTACGGTGTTTTTGTTACAGGCAGAAATTGGGACCAGATAAGGACTACACTTTGTTACAATAATTTCAATGTAAAAATAGTCAATGCCCATGGTGGATTGTCGGTCGGCCCGGACGGTGCAACCCATCAAGCCCTGGAAGAAATTAGCAACATGTATTATCTGCCCAATATGCGTATTATTGTTCCTGCTGACTCCATTGAGACTAAAAAAGGTACTTTCTATATTGCTAATATTCCGGGACCGGTAACAATTCGTTATGCTCGGGAGGCCACGCCGGTTGTTACAACTAAACATACTCCTTTTCAATTTGGTATTGCGAATATTATCCGCTTCAGAGCAGAAAAAGAAGATTTTGTGGAAGCTTTTGAAACACAACTAAGTACAGAATATCAGAATGAGGAAGAAGATATTGCTCTGATTGCCTGTGGTCCCATGGTTGCGGAAGCTATGAGGGCTGCTTATATTCTTAAAAAAGAATTAAATTTAGAGTGTAGGGTAATAAACATACATACTGTTAAACCTATTGATAAAGAGGCTATAATCAGGGCTACTCAGGAAATAGGAGTTCTGCTTAGTGTAGAAGAACATCAGAAGGGTGGGTTTGGTAATATTGTGGCAGGAGTGATTGCTACCGAAAAAAAAGCTTATAGTGTACCTTTTCTTTTTGATATGATGGGTGTAAATGATGAGTTTGGGTTATCCGGAGCCCCCTGGGAATTGCTAAAAGTATTTGGTCTGACTGCCGAGCATATAGCGAAAAGAGCTATAGAACTATATCACAGCAAAAAATAGGAGAAAATAGAACTTAAAAATGAAAAAAATTTTAATAGAAGTAGATAATATTAAAGTAAGAGCGAAATTGAATGACAGTACAACGGCTGAAAAGATATGGGATTTATTGCCTCTGGAAGGAAAAGTAAATACCTGGGGCGATGAGATATACTTTTCCATCGGCGCTAAAATTGACTTGGAGCAAGGTGCGAGCGCTGTTGTTTCCATAGGGGATTTAGCTTATTGGCCGCCGGGAAATGCTTTTTGTATTTTTTTTGGAACAACTCCTGCTAGCATTGGTGCTGAAATAAGGGCAGCCAGTGCCGTTAATATTTTCGGTCATATTATTGGTGATTATGAAGCGTTTAAAACGGTTAAGCCGAGTACAAGTATTATAATTACAAAAATCACCAATTAAAAAAGAAAAAAGGAGGGGATAAAAGGATAAAGTTTCGTTGTTCCCTAGGTTCCATTTAAATGATTAAAGAAAGGATTCTAATTAGATGAAAAAAAATATTGTTTTATTGTTAATTATTTGCTCACTATTTGTTTCAATAAATGGGTTTGCAACAGAGAATTATCCTACAAATCCGATAAGAATAATTATTCCCTTTAATCCCGGCGGAGGATCAGACATACTTACAAGAGCCGTTGATAAATATTTAAATCTTGAACAACCGCGTGTTTTAATTTATATACCAGGTGCCTCAGGGTTGCTTGGAGCCATGGAAACACTTAAAGCACAACCGGATGGCTATACCATACTTGCACATAATTCTAATAATATTGTTGCACAATATCTTTCGGATGCAACAGATATTATGTTATGGAGAGAGCTTGAACCCATTTGTGATATAGTTATGGACCACACAGTCCTAACCACTAACAAGATGACCGGCTGGACCAAATTTGAAGATGCTCTGAATTATGCAAAAGAAAACCCCGGTAAACTGACATGGGGAGTAACTGGAGCAAGAGGTCTATCAGCAGTCAATATGCTAATGGTTCAGGAGGCAACTGGCGTAAAGTATCAAATGGTTCCTTATGATGGGGGGGCTGCTACAAGAACTGCTCTTTTAGGTGGACATATTGATCTGGAAACTACTACCGTTTCAGATGCTCGCGCTGTTATAGAAAGTGGAGACGCAATCCCGTTAGCGGTACTAGACGATACAAGATCTCCTTTTTTACCGGATGTGCCAACATTACAGGAAATCGGTTATGATGTTTTGGCGTTTCAACCTAGATCATATTATGCACCCCCAGGTACACCCGAAGCTATCATAAAAAAACTAGCTGCGGCGTTTGAAGAAGTTTCTAAAGAAGAAGGTTTTATTAAAGATATGGAAGAATTATATTTAGTTGTACGATTTAGAGGCCCAGAAGGTTCAGGCCAGGTTTCTGAAGATATGTACAATGATTGGAAACCAATATTTGACCGCTATTTCCAGTAACATATCTAAGTTTAAGCAAGAACTCCCCACCCGTAAGGGTGGGGATGAGAACAAGTTCCTGTATCATCCGTACGCACTTTGATATAGACATAGGCATGAAACTCAGAGATCGAGCCCATACTGTATACCATATAGTCCGGATAACACTTATCCACAGTGTGATACTCTTTAAAGTTGTCCAAGACTACCTCACAAGATAAAACTCTTAGAGGTAAGGGAATATTATACGGATTGGAGTTCTTAGAAACCGGCCGGCGTAGACTTTAATCACATTCACTTTTATATATTGAATATCTGCTTAAATACACAGTGAGTAAATAGTGTATCCTAAAGCACTGCGACAAAAGCCCAATTGCTTAAAGAAGGCCTGCTGGGACGATAAAGGTATCTGAGCGAATGGTTATTCTGCCTTAACTGTCGGCATCAATGAGAAAGTCATACTGGCATGTAAGAAAAAGATACGGAAAAGACAGATTTTATTAGTTGATGAATAGGAGGGTGTTTTGGTAAATATTAAAAATGACTTAATATTAGGTAGTGCAATTTTTATTTTTAGTCTTTTCATGCTGACGGAGAGTAAAAAAATTCCTTCGGGCATTCTTGACGAACAGATTGGTTTTGTTGCGAGTCCAAAAGGATATCTAATTGTTATTGCATCTGTGTTACTATTGCTATCTAGTATTTTATTATTAAAAACTATAAGAGCTATGTATTTAAATAAAGGATGGATTAAAACAAGTAAAGAAATATTTCTGCCCAAAGAAGTATTTATTTCGATGATCTTATTATTATTTTTTGTTTCTACACTTAATATTTTTGGATTTTTTCTTAACAGTTTTATCTTATTAGTAATTACTATGACAATTTACTATCTGAAAGAAAAGAATGTGGATGTGAACAATAAGAAGCAGTTAGCCTCATTGATACTAAAGTTTTCTATATTGTCAATCATTAGCTTAATTGCAATTCAACAGGTTTTTGTCAGATTATTAAATGTTTATTTGCCTACCGGAATTTTAGGATTTTAAAATAAGCGAGTTTTCTTTTAAATTCTTTTTATCAATATTTGCCATAATCTTTAACAAAAAGGATGGTGATAATTTTTGAATGTTCTGCTGGAGGGATTTAAGTTTTTTCTAAATGATCCTTATACAATTTTAATTCTCATTTTTGGTGTCTTTTTTGGCATAATATTCGGATGTATTCCCGGACTGACCGCCACTCTCGGAATAGTACTTTTAATACCCTTTACTTATGTGATGTCTGCAGAATTAGGATTGGCATTATTGATCGGAATTTATGTTGGGGGAATTAGTGGGGGCTTGATAACTGCAATTTTAATCAATATACCTGGTACACCTTCATCCATGGTCACGTGTTGGGATGGTTATCCAATGGCAAAAAAGGGATTAGCAGGCAGTGCACTATCACTAGGCGTCTTTGCATCACTGGTTGGTGGCACCTTCTCCGCTCTTGCCCTAATTTTCATTGCACCTCCGCTATCTAAAATTGCATTAAAATTTGGAAGTTGGGAATATCTTTCACTTATGTTATTAGGGATGAGTGTTGTCATTATGATGACAGCAGACAACCCTTTAAAGGGGTTTATATCAGCATTTATAGGCATTGCTTTAGCAATAGTGGGAATTGATACTATCTCGGGGGTTTCCAGATTAACCTTCGGCTTTTGGCAGCTTCAGGCCGGCCTTGAAGTGGTAGCTATTTCCATGGCTTTTTTTGCTGTCAGAGAAATGCTTGTACAAGTTAAAGGTTTTTATTTGCATTCAACTATAGAGCAAAGAACTATTGAGGACAAAATTCCATTAATCCCCGATCGTGAAACCTTGAGAAATACAGGCCCAGCTTTTTTAATAGGGTCAGTGTATGGGACAATAATCGGTATGCTGCCCGGTGTAGGGCAAACCACGGCTGCTATGTTAACATACAATGCTACCAGGCAAATTTCTAAAAGGCCTGATGAATTCGGAAAAGGAACTCCGGAAGGCATTGTCGCTTCTGAAACAGCTAATAATGCAGTAAATGGGGGTGCTTTAATTCCGCTTCTGACTCTGGGCATACCGGGTGATATGGTTACGGCAGTACTGATTGGTGGTCTTATGATTCAAGGTATTAGACCAGGCCCATTACTATTCAGAACTAATCCTACGGTTGTAGGAACAATTATGGTAGCTTATTTTTTAGCAAATATATTCATGTATATTTTGGAACTAGGTTTTATGAGAGTATTTGTTAAAATAATTAAGGTACCTCTTTCTATTCTTTTCCCAATAATATTAATTTGCTGCATAATAGGCGTATATGCTCTTAATAATCGTGTTGCAGATTTATGGATTTTAGTGATATTTGGAATTATCGGTTACTTTTTGACCGAATGTGACGTCCCCATGCCGCCACTGATTTTAGGGTTTGTATTAGGCCAAATGGTCGAAAGAACTTTTAGGACCGCAATGTATGCATCAGCAGGAGACCTGTTAGATTTTTTAAACCATCCTATCGCTTTGTCAATACTAATTATTTCTGTAATACTGGTACTAAAACCGTACCTTCCGAATATAGTAAAAATATTTAAAAATCAAATACCGGGGTAAATCTATAAATTGAAATAAAATATAAGTAAAATACCTTAATTTAATAGGGTAGATAGGAAAAAATATGTCAAAAATAAAATTGAGTTATGTTGTTGCGACACCTGAACTGGCTATAAATGAAAATGTTACAGCTTATCAAGGAAAACTAGAAGAAGCATTTGAAAAACTTAAAATGCTCGGATATGACGGGGCAGAATTGATGCTCATTGATCCTAAGCGTTTAGAGTTGCAAGAAATTTTGAATTTATCTAAAAAATATGGAATAGAGATACCTGTGATATGCACAGGAGAAGTTTTTGGACAAGAACACCTTTCGTTTATGGATCCAGATAAAAAGGTCAGAAATAATGCAATCGAGAGAATGAAAGAAATTATTGATTTTGCAGAACCGTTTGAAGCTCACGTCAATGTTGGTAGGCTTAGGGGCCGTTTTTACCCTGAAATACCTAAAGAAGAATCCCTAAGTTGGTTATACTCAGCTTTTGAACAGATTACCGATTATGCATCAGATAGAAATGTTTTTATAATTTTAGAGCCGATACCATACATCTTTTGTAACAATATCAACTCTACACAAGATGGCATAGAAGTCATTAAAAAAGTTAATAAAGATAATTTTAAACTTATGATTGATCTTATTAGTGTACACCTGGAAGATAAATCAATGGAAAGAAGCTTTAAAGAGGCCACACCTTATTTGAAACATATTCATATTTGTGATTCAAACCGATTAGCCCCGGGGTATGGGAACTTTGATTTTCAAAAAATTGTTTCTATAATAAAAAGCATAAACTACAGTGGCTACTTGTCCGTTGAGATAAAGCAATTCCCCGACAGAGATGTAATTCTAAAAGAGAGCATAGAATTAATTAAACCGTTAATAAAATAACATACATAATAAAACTTTATAACTCTTACGCGTGTTTATTAACAGAAAATGAAGTTGATGTAGTTTCAATTATGATAATATATTATTATATTAATATACAAGAAATTTTAAAAATCATAGACTTCATATGATAGAAATTTTTGCTACTGACAATTATACTCTACTTGTCTTACAGAACATAATTCATGATGAGGGGGGGGTGATTGGGTAGAATAAAACAAGCTATTTTTTAATTTCAATAAGCCAAAACATATTATTAAAAGGAGGATTATTTAAGATGTTATTTGGCAAAAGAATTACAAAACTTATAACAATAACAGTATTAACACTACTTGTAGTCGTTAGTTCTGCTGGAGCTGCAACATTTAAGCTCGGGGGTTTAGCAAACCTTAAAAGTGGCTATGGACAATCAATGGTTAGCGGTACCGCGTTAGCTATAAAAGAGATTAACGCAGCTGGTGGAGTTGATGGGGTAACGTTTTCGATTGATTGGCAGGATACCGAATCAAGTGCTGCTACCGGAAGAATGGCAGTACAAAAACTTATTTTTGATACCAAAATTGATGCTTTAATAGGCTGCCATGGCAGTACAGTTGTGCTGGCAGTTGAAGGATTAATTGCTGAAAATGAAATTGTTGAAATGGCAATGGGCAGTGCCTCCCAAGTTACCCAACTAGGCAATCCTTGGTTGTTTAGAGTTAGGGAAGATGATGCCCTCACCGCAAAAGTGCTCGCCAATTTTACTGTTAATGAATTAGGATTAACCAAGATTGCAATTTTTCATATGTCGGAGCAATATGGAGTGGGCGGCAAAGATAATACGGTTGCAGCGTTAGCGGAATATGGTGTTGAACCTGTTGCAATAGAAGCACATAATCAGGGCGATGTTGACTTTTCTAGCCAGTTATTAAATATCAGACAGTCCGGTGCTGAAGCTATGATACTGTATTCCGGAATTCCTGATATTGGTATTTTGATTAAGCAAGCAAGGCAGCTTATACCCGGAATAGAAATTCTTAGCAGCAGCGTAGGAGCTACCGCACCCGCAATGGATGTTGCAGGTGAAGCAGGGAATGGTGTTTATGCTGTTGTTTCTTATAGTGAAGATAATCCAGATGAGAAGGTTCAAAAGTTTGTTCAAGCTCATGTTGAAGAATTTGGAGTGAAGCCATATGACTTTTTTGATCCTTTGGCATATGATGCTGTATACTTGCTTGCAGAGGCGATAAAAATTGCCGGTAGTACTGATCATGCTGCAGTACGAGATGCCCTTCATGAAATACAAGGCTATAAAGGAGCTACCGGCTTGGAGTATTATGTCCAACCTAATGGGGAAACAATCAACGAATTACTGTTAATTCAAATTCAAGACGGTAAACATCAAGTTGTTGATACCATCAAAGGCTAATTTAATAAAGGGTGAGGGAGTAATTTTGGCTCCCTCACCCTTTATTTATTTTTTAAAACAACGAGGAATATTATGGATATACAGATAGTAATGCAGCAAGTTATTTCTGGGTTGGCAATTGGATGTATCTACGGATTGATTGCATTAGGTTATAGTTTAATATTTAATGCAGTCGATGTTGTTAACCTTGCCCAGGGCTCATTCGTAATGGTTGGTGCATTTGTCTATGGGGCTTCATTTGTGAGATCATACGGTTGGCCGGCATTTCCTGCTTTTGCGGGCTTAATTATTGTCATGGCTGTATTCGGAATGGTTTGTGAGTTTTTTTTCTATCGCCCTCTTAGATACGCCCATGTTCGTACTAAACTGGTTGCTTTATTAGCGTTAAGCATGCTTTTAAATAATTTGGCTTTAATCATTTGGGGACCATATCCCATGGGATTAGAAGGTCCCTTCGGCACGAAGGTACTGTCAATTAAGGGAGCAACTATCCTCTACCAAAATATTTACATTATTGCCATTACAATACTCCTTCTTATATTGCAGTTCTACATCTTTTTTCACACAACCTTGGGAAAAGTTCTTCGAGCTGTAGCTCAAGATAAAGATACCGCTTCCCTTATGGGGATTGAGGCTAACCAAGCGGTTTCTTTTACCTTTGCCTATAGTTCAATACTGGCTGGTATAGCAGGTATGCTCATAGCTCCCGTCTTCACAATCGGGACAGGATTATCCCAATTAGGATTTATGGGTTTTGGGGCTTGCATAATCGGTTCTTTCACAAATGTTTCCGGAGCCTTAATAGGGGGGATTATACTTGGTCTTTTCGAAATGTTTAGCGCTAGCTATATCTCATCTTTATACAAATCAGCAATTGTTTATCTTTTGATAATTGCGTTCTTATTGATGCGTCCACAGGGCTTGCTTGGTAAAAAGGAAGAAGTAAGTGGACTGTAAAAAGGATTGTTAAAGTAATCTATAAGGAGGAATATAAAACATGTTTAAAAAAGAACGCAATATTGCTCTAGCGATAATTTTTTTGATTTTAATTATTACTCCAATTTTTGATAGAGCACCCTACCATATATTTGTATTAAATATGGTTGCTATAAATATTATATTAGTCATGGCTTTAAACTTCATTTTGGGATTTGCCGGCCAAGTTTTTTTAGGAACTGTAGGGTTTTATGCTATCGCATGCTACTCTACTTCTTTGCTAACAGTTAACTATGGTCTCTCGTTTTGGCAGGCAGTTCCTTTTACAATAATTGTTACAAGTATTCTTAGTTTAATTTTGGGGTTACCGACATTAAAATTAAAAGGATTTTATCTAGCCCTCATGTCTTCAGGCTTCATATATATAGTGTTAGATATTTTAAGAAACTGGAAATCTTTCACTGGCGGTGTCTGGGGGATAATGGGAATACCCAGACCGTTTATTGGAACAACCCTTGTTAGATCCGACTTGCATTTTTATTTCATTGCAATTACCATCACATTGTGCCTGGCTATTTTTGCTGTATTAATTGAGGATTCCAAATTTGGTCGGGCTTTTAAGGCAGTTCGGGATGACCAGTTGAGCTCTGAGATGTTAGGAATAAATTCTCATATGACAAAAGTGTTAGCTTTTGTAATGTGCGGTATTTATACTGGATTTGCCGGCAGTCTCTTTGCAAGTTTACAGGGATTTGTCAGTCCGGAGATGTATACCTTTGAGTTAAATGCAACGTACATGTGCATGTTGGTAGTCGGGGGACTAGGTTCTGTACCAGGTGCCGTTTTGGGGGCCACTGTCTTAACTATAACTACCGAATTATTACGATTTCTCAGAGAAAAATACCTTACCTTCTATGCATTATTAATTATTATTGTTCTTATTTACATGCCGGGAGGCATTATTACTTATGTTTACCAAATAATAGGCAGATTGTTTTCTCTAAAGAATAAGCCTTCACAAAAGGAGGAGATAAATGTCAGATGATATAATTTTAGATGTAAAAGATATAGGCCTCCATTTTGGTGGAGTAAAAGCCGTGGATGGTTTGAGCTTTTCAATCAAGAAAAACCAGATCCATGCCTTAATTGGCCCTAATGGCTCTGGAAAAACAACAACTCTCAACCTCATTACGGGGGTTTATCAACCCCAATGGGGTGAAGCAAATTTCGATGGAAAAAACATTTCCAGGATGCCAAGAGCAGACATTGCCAAAATTGGAATTACTAGAACTTTTCAAAATCTACGTATTTATAATACGCTAACCGTTTTAGAGCATGTTTTGGTTGGTGATTATATAAATAGCAATACAGGTTTTTTTAGTAGTGTTTTTAAATTACCTGCAGGTAGATTGGATGAAAAAAGAGCCGCAAGTAAGAGTATGGAACTCTTAGAAAAGGTTGGGCTAGCAGATAAAGCCCATTCCTTGGCAACAAGCCTTTCTTATGGACAAAGGCGATTACTGGAAATTGGTCGAGCACTTGCGGTAAAGCCAAAATTGCTATTTCTTGATGAACCGGCTGCCGGCATGTCCAGTAACGAAATTGAGCAGCTTATTGAATTGCTGAGATTGCTCAAGAAAGAAGGCATGACCATAATGATTATTGAACACCGTATGAAATTAGTAATGAATGTAGCTGATTGGATAGTTGTACTTAATTATGGTAAAAAAATTGCTGAAGGCACTGCAGAGGAAATACAGAATCATGAAGAAGTAATAGAAGCGTATCTAGGCAAAAGCCACCAAAAGATAAGTGTAGCGTAGTATAAGAAAGGGAAAGGAGTTTATATTAATGCTAAAATTGGAAAATACTTGTGCTTATTATGGTCAAATTCAAGCTCTTCATGATATTAGTATAGAGGTTAAAAAAGGTGAAATAGTATGTTTGATTGGTGCTAATGGAGCTGGGAAGACAACTACCATAAATACTATAACCGGATTTTTAAGAAGCTGTTCAGGAACAATTTCTTATTTGGATCAAAATATCAGAGGCATGAGTATGTCCGCTATCGTTAAAAAGGGCATTTCATGTGTTCCTGAAGGAAGGCGCATTTTCCCAAAAATGACGGTAATGGAGAATCTGGAATTAGGGGCATATGTGCATAAAAAAGATTACTCCGGAACAAAGAACATTTTGGAAAAGATATGGGAAATGTTTCCTGTTTTGTATGAAAGGAAAAAACAGCTTGGTGGTACTCTAAGTGGCGGAGAGCAGCAGATGCTGGCAATAGCTAGAGCAATGATGAGCCGGCCAAAATTAATTCTTATGGATGAGCCTTCAATGGGTTTAGCGCCTATAATAGTTGAGCAAACATTTAAGTCAATTCTTAAAATTAAGGAAGAAGGCACCACAATTTTATTGGCAGAACAAAATGCACAAATGGCTTTTGAAATTTCAGATCGTGCATACTTGCTTCAGACGGGAAATGTTGTTATGAGTGGTCCACCTTCTGAACTAGCATGCGATCCTCAGGTTCAGCAAACTTATTTAGGCGGGTAAATACTATTTTGTTTAATATATAAATTAAATTCATTAGATTTAAAGGAGAATAAGAGAAATGAATAACATGGTAGATTTGTTTAATAAAGCACGCATAGTAGATCTTTCTGAGAGGTTAGTTCCCGGAGAATATGACCGGAGACTGGAGATACGGCCTTTTAAAATATATGCTGGTGAAATCATGCATGATGTAGATATGATGAGTCATATAGGCACCCATGTGGAAGGCCCAAGTCATTACATTACGCCTTGTTTTAATAAAGATTCGAAGGACATTAGCGACTTACCCATACAAAAATTTTTAGGTGAAGGTATCTTTGCAGACCTCTCCGGTTTAGGACCCAAAGAAGCAATAAGTAGTAAATTTCTTAAAGAAATTGGAGTAAAGAAAGATGATATAGTTATAATGGGTAATAGCAAATATATGGAAGAAGATAGAAATTATCTCGCGGCTGAAGCAGCAAAATGGATGGCAGAAATAGAAATCAAAATGTTGGGAATGGACCAAACTTTTCGAATTGAAGAAATATCCAGGCCATTAGATCAGATGTTTACTCACCGCTATTTATTGGAAAAAGATATACCAATCATAGAACGAATGACTAATTTATCAGACTTAAGGCAGAGACGATTCTTTTTTATAGGTATTCCAGTAGCGATTGTTGGATTGGACTCATTTCCCATCAGGGCAATTGCTCTAGAAAATGTTATATAAGGGTTTAAATAATTTGAATAAAAGAATCGGTCTAATCCATAGTAATAGAATTGCTATGGAGGTTCTGAATAAAGAAATTATTGCTAACTTAAAAGGTATAGATATCCTTAACTTTCTCGATGAGAGTATAGTGGTTGAGATAAGAAAGTCCGAAGGGATAAACCCATTAGTGAAATCCAAATTTACTAGGATGGTTCAATCAGCTATTGAGACTTCAGTCGATTTGATTTTGGTTAGTTGTTCAAGTATTTCTTCTTTAACTCATAGTATGCCGGCTAATATATCGGTGCCGATAATTAATGTTTATGAATTGTTTTTTAAAGAGATGGTTAAAGGAGAATCACGTTTTTTAATCCTTGGAACCGGCTCTTCAGCTATTGAAGCAGTAAAAAACGGCCTGGAAACAGAGAGTAGCAATACAAAAACAAAACCACTGATAAAGACAATTAACTGTATGCAAAATCGTGAAAAGAAATTCCTTACTGGCTCTGATGAATACTATCAAAACATCGCTTTATCCATAGAAGATATATTATGTGAACAAAATTTCGATAAAGTGTTATTGGCACAATTATCAATAATCCCTTCCATTAAATTTTTAAGAAAAGATTTACAAAAGAGAATCTTTAATGCAATTCCATTTGCAATCAAACATATTAAAAGAGTGCTTTACTAACTGTGTTTTAATTGATAGGTAAAGATAAGATACATTTAGATAATATTGATTGATATGATTTGAGTAGATAATTGCTGAAATATTAAAAGTAAATTAATGCATTCGAAATTTTTATAATTGAGAGGTAAAAAATGATTAATGCAAGTCTAATTGCAAAATTAAAAGAAACAACTTGTAAATATGAAAATGAAATGGTTAGCTTATTAAGTAAGCTAGTTTCTATTCCAAGCGTTTCCGGCGAAGAAGCAGAGATGCAAAAGGCAGTATTTCAATTATTCTCATCATTAAAAGGAGAAACAACTAAAATCCCGATGAGGGAAAGCTTGCGAGAAGACCCTAAATATGCTTCGGGTGTCAATAGTGCTTTCGAAGATAGACCGCAAACCCGTTTTTTCTGGAAAGGTAAGGGTGGAGGCAAAAGTTTAATATTGTGTGCCCATACGGATGTTGTTCCAGCTGGAAACTGGAAGGAAGCCTTTAAACCCAAGATAGAAGGTGACCTGCTTTTTGGAAGAGGAGCAGTTGATGACAAAGGGTCGATTGTATCAATTTATTATGCTTTAAAAGCATTGCAAGAAATGAATATAGAGCTCGAAGGAGATGTGGAGGTCCATTTAACAAACGAAGAAGAGGTAGGGATGGCCGGTGCCCTTGCTCTGGTTAGAGAAGGCTTTAAAGCTGATGGAGTTCTGGTTGCCGAACCAACAGACCATCAAATATTTGATGCCGGTAGGGGATGCCTACAGTTTATGATTGAAATAAAAGGTAAACAATCTCATCTTGGTAAAAAAAGATATGGTGTGAGTGCTATTGAAAAAGCATCCAAAATTATTGAATCACTTGTTCAATACGAAGACCACTTGATTGACATCGGAAGAGGTTATCCTCATTTCGAAAATTATAAATATCCCGGACAAGTCAATATAGGGAAAATTCATGGAGGAAGCTTTTTTTCGATAGTTCCAGATAATGTAGTACTAGAAGGGGGAGTGGGATTTTTACCTAATAAGGAATTAGAAGAAATTGAGACCGACCTTAAAAAAATTATTTTTGAGAATGAGGATGAATGGATTAAAAATAATACAAAAATTTACTTTGAAGGCCTCAAGAATGAACCCTATGCAATGCCTGATAACCACCCATTTACACTCAGTTTAAAAAACACATTGGAATCATTGGGAAGGAAAACAGATGTATTGGGTATGATGGCTTCTTGTGACGCAAGGTATTATTACAATCAGGGCAATATGCCTAGTATTGTTTACGGTGGAATAAATAACGGGCAATCACATGCAGAAAACGAACATGTATATCTACCTGACATATTGGAAACAGCTGTTGAATATGCCTGCTTTATAATTAATTGGTGTAAAAAATATAATTAATTAGAGGGGGATTTATACCATGAAAACATGGGAACAAATTGCAAATATAGTAAAAGCCCAAGGGGTTGAATATGTATTTGGTATCGGTGATACTGACCTGCATCTGTTTGCTGATCAATTGGATGGATTAACAGCTATAAACCTTCGCTACGAAGGATCTGCACCGCTTATGGCTATGGCATATTCTCGCTTAACCGGAAAGCCCGGAGTATGCAGTGGCAGTTCTGGGCCGGGAGTAGCCAGCCTAGTGCCAGGTGTGCTTGAGGCCTATTCGGGGTGTGTTCCCTTAGTTATCTTCGCCCCTTCAGTGGATCTGCAAACCGAAGGAATGGGTGAGTTCCAAGAATGTGATCAGAGAAAGATGATGGAACCCATAACCAAATGGAGTGAAAGAATTCCATATGTTGAAAGAATACCCTGGTTTGTGGAACGTGCTTTCTCAATTGCAATGAATGGTCAACCGGGTCCTGTCTTTCTGGAAATGCCCATCAATATTGGAGGAAAACTAACTAGCGGGATTATTGTTGATGCCGAACCTTATGAGGAGTATAGGACAATTCGCAAGATAAGGGTATCCGGAGATCCTGAATTAATATCACAAGCAGTTGAATTAATTTCTTTAGCAAAGCACCCTGTAGTGATTGCGGGAAATGGGGCGATATCTTCAGGGGCACAAGATGAGTTTAGAGAATTTATAGAACTGCAAGGACTACCCTTTTTGACTACCCCTGGTGGAAGAGGAATAGTAGAGGAGACACACCCCTTGGCTTTGGGTGTATGCGGAATATATAGAACAGAGCACGGTAAACAATATTATAAAGATGCCGATTTAGTTATCTCTATAGGAAGTAGAAACGAAGGTTTTCAATCACATAGCTTTGCAGATTTTCCTGATGGAGCAAAATTCTTACAGATTGACATATCTCCTTTCGAGATAGGGCGCCATTGGAAACCTGATGTGGCGGTAGTGGGAGATGCCAAGTTAGTATTACAACAGATTAATACTGTAATTAGAGAAAAATATCCGGAGAAAGAGAATTATTTAGAAAGCATAAGAATAAAAAATCTAATTAAAAGTAAAAAGAATTATGAAAATCAGGTAGATAAAGAATGCTTAACAGAAGAAATTCCAATACCTGCTAAACGCATTGTTCATGAAGTAAGTCAGGTATTTGGCAAAAATACAATTTTAGCAAGCGAAAATGGATCTCAAGACACTTGGTCTTACTGTTATCCCTACTACACAGTTCAAGAGGGATCTATCTGTATACCCGTCGCTGAACAAACCTGCATGGGTATGGGGGTTGTTGGTGCCATCATAGCAAAACTAGTACGTCCTGACAAGAAATCAGTGTGCATAGTAGGAGACGGTGCTTTTCAGATGTATATGAAAGAATTACCCACTGCTGCGCAATATAAAGCAGGCTGTACCTGGGTTGTATTGAATAATTCTGCCTTTGGCTGGATTAAGTCTAATCAAATAAAATATGCGGGCAGGGATGTTTCTACCTTCCATATACAGCCGGATTTTGTAAAATGGGCTGAACTTTGCAATTGCTCTGGTCTGAGAGTAAAAAGTCCTTCAGAACTGAAACCCGCACTCGAGAAGGCTATTGAATTGAATGAGCAGGGAGTCCCGGTGGTACTTGATGTTGCAACCGGACTCGATCTGTCACATTTTGAGAAAGCTAAATAGTATATGAATTGTCAAACAATATAAAGAACTAAATCTTTAAATAATGAGGAGGAAGTTTATTAAAAATGAATAAATATTCCAATACCCAATTACGCATATCCCTCGACACGGCAAGCCATAAGACTGAGCGGATTAATGATAAGATATTAAAGGATTACCTGGGCGGCGTAGGCTACGCTGCCCAGCTTCTCTACCGAGAGTTAGAACCCGGCATTGACCCACTCAGTCCTGCCAACAAGCTTGTCTTTGCTACCGGTCCTCTCACCTCCTACCGTATTCCAGGAGGAGGTAGTATCCAGCTATGCTTCAAGTCTCCCTTAACTAAGGTTTGGGGAGAATCTCGCTGCGGAGGTGACTTTGGTCCTGATTTAAAACGCGCAGGCTATGACTATATCATCATAGAAGGAAGATCGCCTGAGCCGGTATACCTCTTTATCAATGATGATGAGATACAGTTTAAGGATGCCAGACACCTGGTAGGTAAGACAGTATCGGAGAGGACCAGAATAATCAAAGAAGAGCTCAATGAATCTAATATTTCTATTATGTGTATCGGGATAGGAGGAGAAAAATTAGTTAATATTGCCTGTGTTATGTTCGAAGATCGGGCAGCCGGAAGAGGCGGAGCAGGAGCAGTCATGGGTTCTAAGAATCTGATAGCCATTGCTGTCAAAGGAGCCGGTAATCCCCAGCCCCAAAACAAAGAAGGCTTTGCGGTAGCCTTAAAAGAGGCCAGAAGGATCGTCAAAGAGAGTGAAACGGCAAGTGGCTTTAGACAGTTTGGTACCATAGGGGACATGGCTGGCAATGATGCAGCCGGAGACTGGCCCACCAAGAACTGGCAATCCAACAATTGGGGTAAAGCTGAAGAGCTTTATGACCATTACCTGGCCAACAATTTTGTCAAAAATAGTGCCTGCTACAAGGGCTGCCCTGTTGCCTGTGGCAGGATGGTTAAAGTCGATGAGGGAGAGTATAAGACTCCCTTGCATGAAGGGGCAGAATATGAATCGATAAGTGCTTTTACCGCCTTTGTCCTGAACGAGGATGTAGATGCAGCCATCTACAGTACCTACCTCTGTAATGAACTGGGCATCGATACCATATCAGCCGGTGCCCTTATCGCCTTTGCTATGGAATGCTATGAACACAAACTCATCTCTCAAGAAGAGGCCGACAACTTAGATCTCTCTTGGGGTAATTCCCAAGTCCTGCCCATTCTAGTAGAAAAGATAGCCCAAAGAGAAGGATTAGGTAATCTGTTAGCAGATGGTGTGGTAATGGCAGCCAAAAAGATAGGGCCACAGGCAGAAGAGTTTGCGGTACACTGTAAAGGTATGGAAGGTCCTGCTCATGACCCCCGTTCTGGTAAACTCCTGGCCGTCACCTATGGCACTGCCAACAGAGGAATGTGCCATATCCATCCCTTAGAGGGCATGGCCTACGATTCTGGTAAGATGACTTGGGATATGACCTCCTATGGTGTTCCGGACCCCAATACCTTAGATCGTTGGGATGAAAAAGGTAAAGGCACTATCACCAAGGCCCTGCAGGATGGCCTCATTATGCCTGATGTACTCGGTGTCTGTAAATTCTTGATGTATGTTGGCCTTACCTTGGAGCATTATGCCAATCTCCTTTCAGCCCTCACCGGCTGGCAGTTAACCGGTAAGGACCTCATCAAAATTGGTGAGAGGGTTAGTAATACGCAACGGCTATTCAATGTTAGAGAGGGCATCAAGAGAAAGGATGACCTCATACACCAACGTGTAGGAAGTCTCCCCCGCTTTGGCCTCTACCATCAGGAAGAAAGGTGTGTCATCAAAGACTATGAGGGAATGTTGGAAGAATACTACCAGGCCAGAGGATGGGATACAGCAACCGGAATACCTCAAAAGCATAAGCTAATTGAGCTGGGATTAAGCTGAAAATCCTAGGTGAATAACAATGGTTAAGATAAAAGTTAAACTCCACACCATCTTAAATAAATATGCTAAAGGTGAGGCAAAGGAAGGTGATAGTATTACCTTAAGTAAAGGGACCACGCTGAAAGGATTAGCTGACTATCTTGCCATACCGGAACATATGGGTTTAATTTTTTTAGTCAATAATCTACCTCAGGATAAGAACTACATCCTAAGTGAAGGTGATGAGGTAAAAGCATTTTCTTTAATATGTGGAGGATAAAACCTAATAAAAGAGGACAATAGTACTGAAGACAGGGATTTAGCCCCTTGTTGAAGTTAGCTCATTCCAGGAGGATAGATGTAAAGAGTACATGGACTTAGGAGTCAAGTATTTCTCAATTGACTGGGATGTAGAGACTATATTTCAATGGATGAAAGAGCATGGAGGTAAAACGAGAGAAGAGCTTGATAGGAGATTTAGTAATACTTAACTGCTTGCCCCTGTGGTGAGCTATAAAAAATAAATTACCTAAAACAGAAAGGAGTATACTACCATGTACGAATCAATGTACAAATTTATGAAGGTAGGCATTATACATTTTATGGCCTATCCTCAGACCATGAAAGGAGAAGGTCCCATCTTAGAAACCTTACAGAAGATTGCCGAAGATGATTTCTTCACAGCAGTTGAAGTAACCTGGATGAAGGATGCCGCTATACGTCAAAAAGCTAAAGCATTGCTTGAGGAAAGCCATCTTGCCGTAGCTTACGGAGCCCAGCCTAGATTGTTGGTCAATAAATTGGATATTAATTCTTTTGATGAAGAAGAGAGAAAACAAGCTATTCAACAGGTAAAAGAAGGTATTGATGAAGCCTATGAATTAGGGGCAAAAGCACTTGGCTTTCTAAGTGGCAAGGATCCCGGCGAAGAAAAGAGAGAACAGGCCCTAGACCTGCTCATTGCCTCTACCAAAGAGGTCTGCGCCTATGCTCAATCAAAAGGAGACCTTAAGATTGCCTTAGAGGTATTCGATTATGACATAGCTAAGAAATGCCTCATAGGACCGGTTGACTTGGCTCTTAGGTATGCTAAGGAGGTAAGAAGTGAGTTTGCCAATTTTGGGATGATGGTAGACTTATCCCATCTTCCCCTCCTATACGAATCCCCTAAAGAATCTCTCTT
>JGI24709J26583_10000907_pt1 | contig 25098 bp, 27 predicted proteins | sample BioPla2DNA1_FD_26583 | JGI IMG/M metagenome (IMG submission 26583) | reverse complement strand
CAAAGGAGCTGGATGAAAATATACTTGGTGCTTATTTTCAAAGTATAAGATACACAGATGAAGCTATTAAATTATTTTTAGAGGAATTAGAAAGAAATAACCTCCTAGAAAATACGGTAGTAATGATATATGGAGATCATACTGGTGTACATAAATTTTATGAAGAAGAGATGGAAGATGCTCCTTTAGAGGGGAACTGGTGGAAAGAAAATGATATGAAAATACCTTTAATTATATATAATCCAGAAATTAAAGGTGAAACTATTACAAAAGCAGGAGGACAAGTTGATTTCCTTCCAACAATATCTTACCTACTTGGTATAGAACGAAAAGAATTCGAAAACACATCAATGGGACGAGTTCTAGTAAATACAAATAGGGATTACACTATATTAAATAATGGAGAAATTATTGGAACTCCTTCAAGGAAAGAAGAATTGGAGAATTTAGAAAATACCTTTAAAATTGCTGATTATATTATTAAAGGAAACTACTTCAATTAAGAAAAGTGTGAATATAGGGGCGAAGATAAATAGATATGCTTATTACGCATATTCTATTTATCTTCGCCTAGTATATTCGCACTTAAAATTAAAAAATATATTTAAGAAACTAAGTCTTAGTTTCATGCTTATTTAATCTCTTAGACAAATTGGAAATTTAGTAAACCAAACCATTCTGGTAAACTTTCCAATACCTTAAGGGCAATTTGTTCTTTTAAGTCTTTATCTGCTATTCTTATGATTTCAATCAATTTACACATACCCCATAAATTCACATTTTAAGGTTATTTTAATAGATAATTAACTCTTATTTATTCTACTAATGTGAAGATAGGACAAAACTCTTCTTTAAATTATATTTTTCTAATATTTCCTCAGTTGGTTCCTTGTCCATTTCAAAAAGTTCATTAATTATTACGTTCTGTTCAGTTTTATAAGANAAAAGCCTACCTTTTGTTTCTTCTTTGAAATCATGCCATGTCCAAAGATGTGCTGTTCCCACAGATTCCATTAAACATATTACATTCTTAGATTTAAGAATGTAAATATTTAAGGGNACTTCCTTATCTCNTACCTTTATAAATTCATTATTATAACTATTAATAAGTTCCTTTTCTTTACTATCTAAATTATTGTATATAACATCTAACTCTTTATATTTACCCATTTTCTCACCTATATTATCTTCTTAAGTATATGATACTATAATATATAACAAATATAAATATCTTTAGTTAAGGAAAAAGGTCTTCTAAAGAAATACTCTCTAAAAAACCTATATATATCTTAACCACTAATATTATTTCCTATTTTTCATTATAAATATTATAATACTTATTTTTTAAATACTTTATAAAGTATTTAGGGTTTAGTTCTTCACCAGTTATATTTTTAATGATTTCATTTGGTGTATAAAGGGCTCCATTTTTATGAATTTTATCTTTTAGCCACTTATTAATTTCTGTAAAATTACCTTCTTTCAAATCATTGAACATATTTGGTTTTTCTTTAATTAGGGTATTTAAGAATTGTGCACCATATAAATTTCCTAAAGCATAGCTTGGAAAATATCCAAAGGATCCATCTGACCAATGCATATCTTGAAGGATACCTTCAGTATCATTTTTAGGTTCAACTCCTAAATATTCCTTGTACTTTTTATTCCATAATTCTTTTAAATCATTTACTTTAATTCTTCCATTTATTAATTCTTTTTCTATTTCGTATCTTATTATAATATGAAGTCCATAGGTTAACTCGTCGGCTTCAGTTCTTATTAAGGAAGGCTCCACATAGTTCATTGCTTCATAAAATTCCTCTAAAGAAACCTTATTAAAATCTTCAAAATATTCTTTAGCTATAGGAAGTAGATAGGAACAAAATTCTCTGCTTCTTCCCAAGATATTTTCATAAAATCTTGATTGTGATTCATGAATAGCCATAGATGCACCAGTTTGAAGACCTGTGCCCTCTAAATCATCTGAAACGTTTTGCTCATATATACCATGGCCAGCTTCATGAATAGTAGAAAATAAGGCTGAAGTAAACTCGTCTTCATGGTAATTTGTTGTTAATCTTACGTCCTTATTTCCAAAGTTTGTTGTAAAGGGATGAACACTTACATCTAACCTTCCTGCTTTAAGATCAAAGCCTATTTTTTCTAATACATCAAATGAAAGCTGCTTTTGCTTTTCTGCATCAAAATGCCCATATAAAAAATCTCTATTTATTTTTTTCTTACTTCTTTTTATATTATTTAAAATTTCAATAATACCAATTTTTAATTCTTCAAATATTTTATCTAGCTTCTCTGTAGTTAAGCCTATTTCATATTTATCTAATAAGGTATCATATTTATCTTTTTTATATCCCCAATATTCAATAAATTCTTGAATATATTGAACTACCTTTTCTAAATAAGGTTTAAATATTTCAAAGTCACTAGCTTCCTTGGCCTTTTCCCAAGCTAATTCTGAATTACTGCATAAGCCTACAAATTCAACATATTTATTTTGTGGAATCTTTTTGGTTTCATTATAATTTCTTTCAAGCTCTTCTAACATTCTATATTGAAGCCTATTCATTTTATCTTTATACAAGGATAAGTCATCAATAAAAGTTTTTACCTTATCACTTGTTAACATTTTAAAGCTTTCTTCAGAAAGATATTGAAGAACTTCACCCCTACTCTCTCCAGCCTTTTCTGGCATATTAGTTCTCATATCCCAATATATTAAGGCTATTGCCTGATTTAACTTATCATATTTTTTCAAATACTCTTTTACTTCATTTATTTTTTCTTCTAATGCCATCTTTCTCCTCCTAACTCCACACTCCACACTAACAAAGCTCCACACTAACAAAGCTCCACACTAATGAACCCGAAACTAGAAACCTGAAAACTGAAAACTGTCACTGGTCTCTCTGCCACAAGGTTATATTATCTATAAATTTAAAACCTATCCATTTATATAAGTTAATAGCTTTTATATTTTCATAATCTACTCTTATAAATAATTCCTTAACACCTGAATTCTTTGCTTTTAAAACAATTTCGTATAATAGTAATTTACCTAAACCTAAACCTCTAAGACCATCTATAATACCAAAATTTACTATAGTGTACATATTTCTATTATTAATTATTTGCCCATACCCTATATAATCTTCACCTAGCATTCCAAAGAAACAAAAATCATTAATGTAATAATCTTGACTCATATCCATATATATATCTTCTATAGTTAAGGGCCTTCTATTTAAATCTGCAAATATTTGATTTTGTACATCGCAACGAAGACCTTCATCTTTTCCTGCTACAAAATTTCTAATTTTAAATTGAAAATTATCATAAGAAAGATTATTTTTTTCAAAATTTTCTCTTACCTTTAAATATATATTTTTATTTTCTTCCTCTTTATCAAAGTTTTCTAAATTCATACTCATTAAAATTGAATATCTGCTTTTATTAAAACCTAACTTCATTAACTCTGTGCTTCTTTTACTTTTATTAAATACTTCATAGCATAGAATATTACCATTAAAAAAATCCAATACATTTTCATCTAGTAATGAAATATATTCAGGTTCTATATATAAGGCCCAAACTCTTATAAACCTATCTATAGGCCCTTCATACCATATATAGCCGGCATAATTATTATTAATTTTAATTATTTTAACAAACTTTCTATGCACATATTTCATTATAAAGTTTTGTTTCTCATAAAATTGAAAAAAATCTTTATCATAATTCACTCTTTTTAAACTATTAGCATAAAGTTTTCTTAAGATTTCTATATTATTTATTCCTATCTTCTCCAACATCTCTCATAAACCCCTCTAGCATCGTAAGGATGTGATACCTTTATTAATATTCTGTACTAAATACTTAATATTATAAAAGAACACACATATAAATAATATGCGTGTTCTGAATTCATTATTACTATTCAGCGTCTTTGATACTAAGAGCAATCTTTCTGTTTTCTGCATCTACTGATAAGATTAAAGCCTTAACTTCTTCTCCTATAGTTAGAACATCAGCAGGTGCTTCAATTCTATCGTGAGATATTTTTGATATATGAACTAATCCATCTACTCCTGGCTCTAATTCAACAAATGCTCCAAAGTCTGTCATTCTAACAACTTTTCCTAGTACAACTGAACCTTCTGGATACTTTTCTTCTACTTTACTCCAAGGTTCTTCAGTTAATGCTTTAATACTTAAAGATAGTCTATTAGCTTCTCTATCTGCACTTATTATTTTAACATCAACTATTTGACCCTTTTCTAATACACTTTCAGCTGATTTTACATGGCTCCATGATATTTGAGATAAGTGAATTAACCCATCAACACCATTTACATCTGCAAAAGCACCGAAATCAGTAANTCTCTTAATTTCAGCCTTTACTACATCTCCTTCTTTTATAGAACTCCATGCTTTATCTTCTATTTCCTTTTGTCTTTCCTCTAAAATAACTCTTCTTGAAGCAACAATTTTTGAAGGATTTTCAAAGGAGAAATCTATTAATCTTACTTCAAGTTCTGTACCAACTAAATTACTTCTATCTTTAGCATATCTTATATCCACTTGAGATGAAGGTACAAAAATCCTTACTCCCTTATAGTATCCAGTTAAGCCTTTTTCCTTTGCTTCTTTTATTTTTAACATAAATACTTCTTTATTGTTGTATAACTTTTCAAGTTCATCTAAAGCTTCTGTTTTTTCATATTCTAATCTTGATAAAACAACGTTTCCATCTTCATTTTTTAATTTAATTACCTTTGCTTGAATTTCATCTCCAACTTTTATAGTTGAAAGATAATTTTCTAGGTTTTCTTCAACTGTTAGTTCTTTAAAAGGTATTACTCCATCAACTTTATATCCCACTAATGACACAATAACTTCGTCTCTATTTATTGACAAAATTTCACCTTTTACTTCGTCACCGATTCTAAATTTTCTATCCATTTCTTCCATTAATTTTAATTGATCTTCCATTTACTTATTTCCCTCCATAACATCAATAACTTCTTTTATAATCCAGTCAGGAGTTGATGCACCAGCAGTTATCCCAACTTTTTTATCTTTATTTTCTTCAATGAATTCCTTAGTAAGCTCCTTAGCATTTTCTATGTGTATTGTGTTGTTACAGCTTTTCTTTGCTATTTCATATAGCTTTGTAGTGTTTGAGCTGTTTTTACCACCAATTACAATCATAGTATCAACAATTTTTGATAAATTATCAACGCTTTTCTGTCTTACTTCTGTAGCCTGACAAATAGTATTAAAAGCTAATACTTCCTTTGATTTTAATGTTAAATTTGTTACTGTATTTTTCCAATTTTCCTGTTTTTCTGTTGTTTGTGATACTACACAAATTTTATTAGGTAACTTTTCATCAAAGTTCCCATCTTTAGTTATTACAGCGCTATCATTGCACCATCCATTTATTCCAACTACTTCAGGGTGTTTTTCATCTCCTAAAATAACTATATTGTAACCCTCTTTTGAAAACTTATTTACCTTTTTTTGAATATTAGTTACATAAGGGCATGTTGCATTTACAACAGTTAATCCTCTATTTTCTAAGTCTTCAATAACTGTTTTAGTTACACCATGGGATCTTATTACTATAACATCTTCTTTTCCTAATTTATCTATTTCACTATAATCTATTGCAAATACATTATTGTCTTCTAAATATTTAACAACATCGTTATTATGTATTAAAGGCCCAAGGGTATAAATTTTCTTATTATATTGTTTTTGAACCTTGATTGCCTCTTCTACGGCTCTTTGTACTCCAAAACAAAAACCTGCATTCTCTGCTAGTATTACTTTACTCATAAAACTTCTCCTATTAATTATATATTTTAAATTTATTATTTTATCCCCTTAAAGTAATAAATTAAAGTTGTTTTCTTATAATAGCAGATATTTTTTCTGTAACTTCTATAATTGATAGATTTGTTGAATCTATTTCTATTGCATCTTCTGCCTTTCTTAGTGGATCTACTTCTCTATGACTATCGTAGTAATCTCTTTTTATAATATCTTCAAGGATTTTATTGTAATCTACATCTAATCCTCTTTCCTTTANTTCTTTATATCTTCTTTGTGCTCTAGCNTCTGCTGTTGCAGTAANGAAAAACTTAAACTTTGAATTCTTAAGTACTACTGTCCCTATATCTCTTCCATCCATAATAACATCAAATTTATTTGACATTTCTCTTTGTAGCTTAACAAGCTTTTCTCTAACTTCCTTAATAGCTGCATACTTTGATACAATTCCACTAATTTCTGGCATTGTTATCTTGCTTTGAATATTTTCCCCGTTTAAAAATAAATCGTCATCTCTAAACTCCATATTCATTGTATCTATTAATTTACATAGTTCTTCTATATTGTTTTCTTCAATATTATTTTCTTTAGCTATTAAAGCAACGGCTCTATACATTGAGCCAGTATTTATATACATTAAATTAAATTCCTTTGCAACTAATTTTGCAATAGTACTTTTACCTGCACCTGCTGGTCCATCTATGGCAACTGATATTCTCAAAATTATATTCCACCTTTCAAAATTTGAAACCAAAAAAACATTTTCTATTAAATTATATTATTTTTATATAATTTTAACAAGTTATTTTATATATTACTTCCTGCTAAATAACCAGTTGAAAGTGCAATTTGTACATTATAACCACCTGTAAAGGCATCTACATCAATAAGTTCCCCTGCAAAGGACAAGTTGCCTATTAGTTTTGACTTCATTGTTGATGGGTCAATTTCTAGGGTACTAACTCCTCCAGAGGTCACAATTGCTTCTTCAATAGGCCTTAGTCCTTTAACTTGAAAATTTATGCCTTTTAATACTTTCACTAAATTTTTACGTTCTTCTTTTGTTATTTCATTTACTTTTTTATCTTCTTTTATATTAGATAATAAAATAATGAAATTTATTATTTTTTTAGGCAATAAATCATCTAAGGAGTTTTTAAATTCTTTATTTATATACTTTTTAAAATCCTTTTGAATTCTTTTATCGAGCTCATCTTCTATTAATGCCGGTTTTAAATCTAAATTTATATAAAAATTATTTTCTTTATTAATATATCTAGATGCTTTTAAAGCTAANGGCCCTGATATTCCATATTTTGTGAAAACTATTTCTCCAAGCTCCTTAAATAATGGTTTCTTATTATTTTCATTATAAACACTTAATTCAATATTTTTTAAGTTAAGTCCAATTATCTCCTGGGGTAGGGCAGCTTTAAACTCTATTGGTACTAATGATGGTTTTAAGTCTATAATATTATGGCCTAGTTTTTGTGAAAATTTTATTCCATCCCCTGTAGAGCCTGTTAGAGGGTAAGAAACTCCCCCAGTGGCAAAAATAAAATGGTCCCCCTTTAAATAATAATCATTATTTATTTCAACTGCAGTAATTTTGTTGCCTTCACATTTTATATCTGTTACTTTGCTATTTAATTTTATATCAACCTTATGCGTTTTTAATTGCTTAATAAGACCTTTTATTATGTCAGATGATTTATCTGATAATGGAAATACTCTTCCTCCCCTTTCGGACTTTAATCTTATTCCTTGGGACTCAAAAAAATCAATGGTATTTTCATTTGTGAAAGTATATAAGGCACTATAAAGAAAATGAGGATTTCCTATAATATAATCAAAAAATTCTGATATATCCTTTGAATTTGTTACATTACATCTTCCTTTACCTGTAATAAATAGCTTTTTACCTACCTTTTCATTTCTTTCTAATAAAATTACATCATTCTTATTTTTGGCAGCATATATAGCCGCCATCATACCTGCAGGTCCAGCCCCTATAACTATTACTTTTTTCATTTTATCCTCCTATTAGGCTTTTAATTTCAATTATATATCTTTTGTATTTTCATTATTAAATATGAAATAGAAAAAGTGCTAAGTATACAAAACTATACTCAACACTCCTTTCTCCACACTTTCTCAACTAAAACCTGAAATCTGAAAACTGCTTTCCGCTCCAAACTCCTAACTCAACACTAATTATCAGTCGTCTGAAACATTCCTATTATTATAGGAATATACATTATAATTTGTCCATATCTCTTCTAAATTATTAAATACATCAGTAATATTGTTCTTTTCTCTCATTCCAACTGAAATAATTAAAGCATTTATTACAGATAAGGGCGCAACTAATGAATCAACAAAGGAAGCCATGTTACTTTGGGCAATTAATGTATAATCAGCCTTTGAAGCCAATGGAGATAAAAGACTATCAGTAATTGCTACTACAACAGCTCCCCTATCTTTAGTAAAGGATAAAGCATCTATAGTCCTTGATGCATATCTAGGAAAACCTATTCCAATTACTAAGTCTCCTTCACCANCATTTATCATTTGCTCAAATATATCTGAAATTCCATACCCTACAGTTTTAACATTTTGAAGAATAATATTTAAGTAAAAACCTAAGAATTCAGCTAAGGCTGTTGAGCTTCTTAAACCTAAAATATAAATTCTTTTAGCTTCAAATATTTTATTTACTACCTCTTCAAAAGTATTATAGTTAATTTTTTCAAGAGTAGATCTTATATTTTCAATATCAGCTTTTAATACTCCCTTTAGGGCATAACCTACATTTGAATATTCTTCAGATAACTCTAATCTTTGTACTGTAGTTAATTTATTCTTAATTAATTCTTGTAATGCTTTTTGAAGTTTTGGATAACCTGAAAATCCCAATTCAGTTGCAAATCTAACTACTGTAGATTCTGATACTCCTACAGCTGCCCCAAGTTTTGCTGCTGTCATAAATGCAGCTTTATCATAGTTTTTTAAAATATATTCTGAAATTAATTTTTGCCCCTTACTTAATCTTGGATATTTAGATTTTATTAAACGTAATAGATCTTTTGAATCATCTTGTAGATTATTATCCATCTTCATCCCTTCTTTTCGTAAATATTAACAATCTTTTAAATATATCTTAGCATCTTTTGAATAATTCATCAATGTAAATTTCATTTTATAAACACATTTACATAAATTTATGCAATAAAATATAAATTTATAAATCTTACTTTTTTTCTACTACAACTAACATAGGTGCCCTTTCATCCCTGTTTAAATAAGAATGGNCCATAACTCCAAATTTACTTTTATCTAGAGTTTTTAAATGTTCTAATATGCAAGATTCTTCCATCTTACCTTCACTATGGCCTCTATAAATACAAATAGTCATTATTCCACCATTTTTTAATAGTTCTAGGCCTTTATTTATGCTAATTAAAGATGTATTATGCATTGTAGTAATATTTTTGTTCCCCCCAGGAAGAAAACCTAAGTTGTACATTATACAATCTACTTTTTCTTCAATATACTTATCGAATAAATGGTGGGAATCATTAATAACTCTTACATTTTCTAAATTTTTTAATAAATATTTTTCACAAGCTTCCTTTTGAATATCAAAGCTATAAACCTTAGTAAATTTCTCGGATAAAAAATCTGAATCATATCCATTACCAAGGGTACCATCAATTGCAACAACTTTTTCTATAAGAAATTTATCTACTATATAATGAGATAGATCACTTATATTCCCTACATATCTAAACATAATTATCTCCCCTATAATGAATTTATATAGTCTAATTCCTTCTTTGTTAAATTTCTATATTCACCCTTCTTTAGGTTGCCAAGTTTTATTTCTCCAATAGACATTCTTTTTAAAGTGATAACCTCATGGCCTAAGGCTGAACACATTCTTCTTATTTGCCTATTCTTTCCTTCATGAATTATTATTTCAACTAATGTTTTGTTTTTTCTCTCTTCTAAAACTTTTATTTGGGCATCTGCTGTAATGTATCCGCCTATATCGATACCATTTTCAAATTTATTTAATTCTTCTTTGGTAAATATTCCTTTACATAAGGCAATATACTTTTTATTTATTTTAACTCTAGGATGAATTATTTTATTATAAATTTCACCATCATTTGTTAGTAATAATAAGCCAGAACTATCATAATCTAATCTTCCAATAGGATATATTCTTTCCTTTACCTTAACTATATCTAATATTGTTTTTCTGCCCTTTTCATCCTTAACAGAAGTTATGTATCCCTCTGGTTTATTTAGCATTATGTAAACTTTTTGAGCTTCTTTCTTTATTTCTTTACCCTTATAATAAACCTTATCTTTTTCTGGATTAACCTTAACTCCTAATTCACTTACAATTTTTCCGTTAACCATAACATCTCCTGCAAGAATATATTCCTCACATTTTCTTCTAGAGGCTATTCCACAGCTAGCCATATACTTTTGTAGTCTTTCTTCCATAAAAAATCACTCCGTATCAATTATAACAATAATAATAGTAACCTAGTATTTTATTTTCCGCAACAAGCTTTTCTCTTCATAATCATAGAAAAAGGAATATTCTCACAAGAAATCTTGCAAGAATATTCCCTATGCATTAAATATATTGTTATTTGTTAATTGTTAATTTGAATACTTATGAGTTTGCTATTTCTCCTCCATTTACATGTATTGTTTCTCCTGTAATATAAGATGCTCCATCACTTGCTAAAAATACATAGCTTTCTGCTAATTCAACAGGTTGCCCTGCTCTTCCCATAGGATTCTGCCCACCAAATTTTGAGACAGCATCAGGGCTATCTGATGAGGGAATTAATGGTGTCCATATTGGTCCTGGGGCTACTGCATTTACCCTAATCCCCTTTCCTACTAAATTTAAGGCTAAGGACCTTGTAAAAGTTGTTAAAGCCCCCTTAGTCATTGAATAATCAATTAATTTTTTATTTCCCTGATAAGCTGTTATTGAAGTTGTATTTATTATACAATCTCCTTTTTTCAAGTGCTTCATTACTTCCCTCGTTAAGTAAAAGGCACCATAAACATTAGTTTTAAAAGTTTTTTCAAGCTGCTCATTAGTAATTTCCTCTATAGAATTGCATATATGTTGTTCAGCTGCATTATTTACTAAAATATTTATATCTTTAAATTTATTCATAATTTTACTTATGGCTGAAGCACAAAATGCAGGATCACCTATATCACCATCTATTAAGAAACACTCACCATTCATACTTTCAATTTCTTCTTTTGTTTTATTAGCATCTTCATGTTCATTTAAATAAATAATTGCTACCTTTGCTCCTTCTCTTGCAAAAGCTACTGATACTGCTCTCCCTATTCCACTATCTCCACCAGTAATAACTGCAACCTTCCCTTTTAATCTATTACTTCCTACTATTTCTTCATCCTTATAAATAGGTTTAGGATTCATCTTTTCCTCTATACCAGGTTGTACATCTTGCTTTTGAGGAGGAAAAGTTTTAGGAAAATCATTAATCATTTTAACCCTCCTTATAAATTGATAATTTACTACTTAAAACTATTATTTATTTTCTTTATTATTTCTTTTAGAAGCTAATATATTATTGAAGGTATCCATATAATTAGTCTGATTTTTTATATTTCCTTTAAAATAATCTACTGCATTTTTTNTAAAGTTTCCAACTTCAGCTATATTTCTATTATTATCTTTTTTCATATTTACCCTCCTTTAAAGACTATATGTATATTTTCTTTTCTTTATAAGAAAATATACATATAATAAAAAAGCTATTCCATTAAAAATATGAACACTAAAGGGGCATTCATAATTTTTAGATTGTATGAATGCCCCTTAAATTTTAAATTACTGAATATAATATTAAATTAATGAAGTCTTCTTTTTTTGAATTTAAAAATTCGCCATAAAACTCTGTGTTATCTTCTTTTAAATTTTTAAATTCACATAAAATGAAGCTATCAATATCATTTCTGTATCTTAATTCTATCTCTTCTTTAATTTTTGATAAGTTTTCATAGGTTTGATCTTTCCTATAGCTTCTTATTAGAGAATCTAAATGGGTATTGTATTTCTTTATTTTATAGGTTATTTTTTCTATATACTTTTTCTTGTTTTTTATATAGCCCTTTTCATATTCTAATTTCTTTTTATATAGTTTATTAACAGAATAATTTTCATTATTTATTTCTATTTCCACTACTTCACTAGTTAAAGCCTTTTCTATTAAAAGTTCTGCTAATTTATTATCATTTTTTATATTATCTAAAAAGCCTTTTCCACCAACTATTTCAATAGCTTTTTTTAACTGCTTTAATTTTTCTTCTAAAATTTTATTATTAATTTCTATCATAAGTCTCCCTCTATAAATAATGTCATATTTTCATTAATAAAAGTTTATAAAATTTTAACAGTATCTAAATCGATACTATATACTACATCTTTTCTCTCAACTATTACCTTTATTTTTTCTTTTATCTCTTCATTTTCTATAACTTTACCTATTAGTTCCCTTGTTGGATTAATTGCATATGGATTTCCTACTGATTTAAACATTGTAAAATCTCCGGATGTATCTCCATAGGCATAACTGTTCTCTAAATCAATATTATATTTACTTGCTAATTCCTTTATTGCCTTAAGCTTACTTTCATGATCCCACATAGGTATAACTTCACCGCTATAATTATTTGAGGAATTTAGCTTGTATATTGTTCCTCTATAGTCATCCATATTATATTTTTCTGACATTTCCTTAACTAGTTCTATTGGAGAACCTGAAATAGCAATTACTAAATGACCTTGCTCTTTATGATATTTAAGCCTGTCTCTTGTGAAAGTATATACCCTATCTCCCTTTTGTTCAACTACTTTCTTTGCAATATACTCTACTTGTGATTTATTTGATCCCTTTATTGCTTCTATATATACATCTACCATTTTTGATAGATAATCATCGTAGTCTCCCTGTCTTTTATCCCATTTAATATAAGAAGGTCTTACATCATTATACCATCTATCTTCACTTACTAATTCATATTTTATTATTTTTTTGAAGACTTCTGTAATTAAACCTTCTCTGTATATTGTTCCATCTATATCAAAAAATGCTGCTATCTTTTTCATGAAACCCCTCCTTATTTTTTACATTTTTCCTTCGTTTTTTACAAAAATTTTATCCTTTATAATTATAGTATTAGAATATTATTTAATAATATATATCAAATTTTAATTTTTGTCATTGTTTTTTATAAAAAAATATAGGGAAAATTGCATTTTACTATTTACCCCATATTTTTATGTTCATAATATGCGTTTTATATGTAATATAATTTTTCACTTTCAAATTCTGGATCGCAAGTTAAGTCTATTCCCAATCTTCTAAAAGTTTGCTCATCATTAGAAGATATTAAGGTAGTTGAATGAGCTTGACAATCCTTAAGGCTAGTTAACTTTTCTAAAGCTACTTGAGTAGTAGGATTTGTAGCTGCACATATACTTAAAGCAATTAATATTTCTTCACAATTTAATGAAGTTTGTTTTATTCCTAAGGTTTTACATTTTAAATTAAGTATTGGTTCTAATATTACAGGTGATAATAAGTGAATATTATCTGCAATATTAGCTAAATATTTAACTGCATTTAATAAAACAGCTGCAGATGCATCCATTATTTCTGATTTTCTACCTGTTACAATTTTTCCATCTTCAAGTTCTAAAGCAACAACAGGATAGGTATCATTTTTATTTAATAATTTTTTCTTTTCTTGAGCATATTCTCTAGCTGGTAAAACTACTTTTCTATCTGATTCTTTTAAGTTTAATTCTTCCATTATTAGCTTTGCTCTATCTGCAGTATCTTTATTTACATAGCCCTTTTTATATTCACAAATAGTTTTAAAGTATCTTCTAATTATTTCTTGTTCTGATGCTTTTTTTACTACATCATTATCTATTATTCCAAAACCTACTCTATTAACACCCATATCTGTAGGAGATTTATATATTGATTCTTTACCTGTTATTTTTTCTATTATTCTTTTTAATAGGGGAAAACTTTCAATATCTCTATTATAATTAACAGNCACTTCATTATAAGCATCGAAATGGAAAGAATCTATCATATTAACATCCTTTAAGTCAACTGTTGCTGCTTCATAAGCTATATTTAAGGGATGTTTAAGAGGAACATTCCAAACAGGGAAGGTTTCAAATTTTGAATATCCTCCTTTTCTACCTCTTTTAAAGTCATGATAGAGTTGACTTAAACAAGTCCCTAGCTTTCCGCTTCCTGGACCTGGACCTGTTACTACAACTATTGGTTTTGTAGTTTCTATATATGGATTTGCACCATATCCTTCATCGCTTACTATTGTATCAACATCTGTTGGATAGCCTTTTGTCTTTTTATGCTTATAAACCTTTATTCCTCTACGTTCTAATCTATTAATAAAAACCTTTGTAGAAGGTTGTGCTTCATATCTTGTTATTACAACACTGTTCACATCTAAATCATAGGCTCTTAAATCGTCAATTAGCCTAAATACTTCTAAATCATAGGTAGTTCCAAAGTCACCCCTGATTTTATTTCTTTCTATATCTCCCGCATATACGCAAATAACTACCTCCACTTTTTCCCTAAGTTTATGAAGGAGCTTTATTTTTGCATTTTCGTCAAAACCTGGCAGTACTCTTTTAGCATGTAAATCATACATTAATTTTCCACCAAACTCTAGGTACAATTTATCATAGTTATTTACTCTTTCTAATATGTATTTAGATTGTTCTTCTAAATATTTTTTATGGTCGAATCCTATCTTCATGTTTATTCCCTTCCCTCATTTTTTCTCTATATAATTCTAAGATAATATTATATACTACTTTAACTTTTCTTTCTAGGTATATTATTACATTAAAATTAAAGCATATACAATTTATATGCATATGCTTATAGGTAATATCATTATCATTTTTCCCTTTATATTGCAATCTATTTTTTTTGGTAGTATAATATTGTTTTTTTCTAGTAATTTTAAGTAGGGGTCTATGGAGTTTAGTACTTCCTGGTAATAATCTTCTTGAGAAGATTTTCTTAATAAGCTTATACATTTAATCCTATCTTCTTTAACCATCATGACTTTTCCAAAGATTTTACATCTACAGTAAACTAAATCAAACATATTAAAATGACTACTTAAAAAATTATTTTTATTAACTGGAAGAACCAGAGATATATCATTATTTTTAATAATTAAATCTCTTGTTTCATTAACTGTAATTGAATTTCTTAATTCAGTTAATAAATTACCAATAATATTATAATTTAATTTATATTCTTGCTTATCTTTAATTAAATTATTTAAGAAATCATAGCCGTAGCAATTAAAAATTCTTAATAATGTATCTATATAAAGGGGCATTGAAGTTTCTTGAACAGAACCACTAATTTCAATGTAATCTCCTATTGAAATATCTCCAACCTTATTTGGATTTTCAATATTTTTTACACTATTGTTTCTTTTTAATTGATTTAGTAAATCATGATGAAGAGTAAAAACGGTATTTATTTTTTTTATTTCCTGCTCATTTCTATCAAAATCTCTTCCTTCAAATCCAAAGTTTTTCTCATTACTGCTATGAAAACCATCACCATAATTCTTATGTTTCGTTTTATAGCCTTGAATTTTATCTTTTCCCACTTTATAATCCCAACTTTTTGCTTCTTTATTGGATGATCTAATATTTCCGCCTATTGTCCTATCTTTAATTTTTCTAAAGGTTCTTATATCTATATATCCATTTAAAACTACTGAATTCAAATTTTTAACTAGATTTTCATCTAGGTAAACTAATAAATCAACCATTTTAACCCTCCAAAAGAAGTAATAGTATTATACAACTTATTATATTAATCTTTTGGGTTTATGATTACTTTTGATTTCTTCTAGACAAAATATCTTGAATTTTATCAACTATATCTTCTTTTCCATCAATTATTTCTAAATTACCACCAGCTGCTGTTTCAATTAATCTTGCTAAATTATAGCTTTCTTCAAACTCCTTTAGTCTAGTATTGAAAGTTTTTTTATTTTTCTTTGCTATATCGATAGAATATACTTCCTCTCCACATACACAGCAAAAGCCAGTTTCTTTTTCATAATCCATTTTTCCTAAATTTAGTTCTACTGTTTCTTTAGATAGTTTAGTATAAATTGGTTGGATTTTATTACAAGTCTCGCAAAAACATCTATTATTAAACATAATTTCACCTCATAAAAATAATACCACAAAATTTATTATTTATAAAAAAAGGATGCAAAATGCATCCCTTTTAAAATTATTACCAACATCCTAGTAGAATTAACCAAAGTAATGGTGAGCAGCAAGAATCAAAGCAACCGCATCCCCAATTACAATTGTTATAGGATCTTCTATTGCAGCATCTATCACAACAACATCTTCTAGACATGTTCATCAACTCCTACTCTTTCGTATATTACATTATATACAGGGAATTTTTTTTTGTTCTATTTTTTTGTATATATTATTATCATTTACGAGGAAATTATTTAAGTGTATTTTTATAATGTTTATGGTATTATAAAGAAAAAGGAGGTTTTATTATGGATAAAAGAAATCGTCTTATTGCTCCAAGAAATGCTGTTAATACAAAAATGCTTTATAGTTTTTATATATTAAAGGAATTGGCTAAAGGTAAGGTTATCTTTGGAAATAAAGTTTTAGAGGAATTTAGGAATAGATTTTCTGAATCTTCCTTACCCTTCCCTGTTTCATCTAGTACAATTTACGAAACCCTTTACTCCCTTGAAGAAAAGGGCTATGTGAAGAGCTCCTGGGCTGGTGATAAATTTTTAAATAAGAGAAGCAAAAAAATTTATTCTATAACAGATGCAGGAGTTGAATACTATAAAAACCATATTGCAGATTATGTGGACAATTTGCATAAGACTAAGGCTACTTTAGATATGATGATAGAAATGCTTACCAGGTAAAAAAATGCATATAAATAGGCTAGGATAAATAGGATATACTCCATAAGCTAAATGCTTACTAAACACTTATTTCCCATATCCTATTGCTCTAGCCTAGTTATATTTGCAGCTTTACTAATTATAAATAAACTGTGCTTGGCATCAATATTTTAGTTTTACCATGGAAAACAACCTTCATTATAGATTGTAAATTCTACATTGCAGATTATTTATAACTTTTTCATATTCAGATATTTCTTCTTTATTTTCATAAAAAAATGGAAATGTCATATTGTAATTTCCCCAAAGGGTTCCTTTATCAAAATAAAAGGTAATAAAGAAAAGCTCTCTAGTGCATAATTTAATAAGTACTTCTAAGTATTCTATATTTTTTATTTGAAAATATATATCTTCTGATGAGCCCGTATTTATTATTTTATTTATTATATTAAATTCTTCTGAACTTAAATTTTCTTTTAGTATATTAATGGATTCTTCATTCAACTTATTTTTATAGAAATCTATAATAACAGTTGATGAATTAATTTTATAAAATTCTTTACTTAATTTAATAAACTTTTTTTCCTGCTCTTCAAATCTATCTTCTTCCTTTGGCCTTATATTAAAATAATTAAACTTATCAAATCCTTCTATGATATTATTAAATCTAATTTTTATTTTATTATTAAAAGTTTCCCTTTTAATTACCTCTANGAACATTTCCCCTCCTAATTACATCTTATTCCATTCATTCATTTGTTTTCTTACTTCATTAATTAAGCTGTTTAAGTCATTTGTTACTATTTCTTTTTCCTCATTTAAAGTATTATTTATTATCTTTTGCTTATACTTAACTACCTTGCTACCAGAGTTATCTAAGATTTCTTCTATTTTCTCTTTTTGTATATCCATTTCCATTCTCCTTTATTATAATATAATTTTTGTAAAAATTAAAATTGTTCTATTTTATATGAATGACTAAAATCAAAATTATTATTCATAAATTAATAAATATTTTTATAGAATATTTTGAACCTGCTATAAAAAAAGAAGATTGGGAACAATCTTCTTTTTTGCAACTCACAGCAATTTAATAACTATACTAGCTTTTGACTAAAAACATCTCTTAGATTTAGTTTAGCAATTCTATTTCTAATTTCTTCTTTATCTAAAGTATAAAGACCTTGCTCCTTCATCCTAGCAAANTATTTTGATCCCGCAAAGGTATATCTATCTTTTCTACCTTCCCTTGTACTTTCCATTTCATTTGTATAGGAGATTAAGTCTCCTATAGCAATAGAAGTTGGTAGTATTAATAATGGGATTCCCATTACAAGCCTAACTGCATTATGGCCTGCTAGGCTGCCTGTACAAATAGCCTCGGTATGACCAACAAAAAGGCCACTTTTTTCGCCTGCACAGAAAAGATTATCTACTCCTTTAACCTTCATATCGTTTGTTCTTTGTGCTACAGATAAATATCTAATGGAATTTCCCTTACTTCCTGCATATGGATCCACATATTTAACCTTTTCTAAGCCTTTAATTTTTCTTAACTTTTTGAGAGGATAGTAGCTAGTCATAAGTTTAGCATGGCCAGTGTCTAAAAGAACTATATTTTCAGCAAATTCTTTTAAAGCATATTGTTGGCAAACCTTTTGTCCCAGTTTATCGTAATTTATATCTTCCTCTGGTACTTTTAAAACTACTACTCCCTCTTTATCTAATTTTTCTCTAATTTCTTCTGATAAGCTTTCCTTTGCTAATTTACAGGAACCTGAAAAAGCACCTAATTCATCTTCTCCTCTTTCCCCTTGTATATCTCTAACGCCACATCTTTCACTTATGCTGAGTCTTGGTCCAAAGGCAGGACATCTTAATATACACATTGAACATCCATTTCCATATCTTAAGCAATTTCCCATTGGCCCTGTTGTACCAGTAGTTTCTATAAATACATCTCCATCAATATAGGTTCCATCACTTAAATATATTCCTTTAACCTTTGATTTTTCTAATTCTATATCTACAACTCGGCTTTCTATATATATATTTATCCCCATTTCTTCTAAATAGTTATAGACTTCTCCTTCAATAAGATTAACATCATATAAGCTAGCATGCTTATGTCCTGGAAAATCTATATCTTTATGCCTTGAAGTTTTATCTGTAATTTTAATTAAATCTCCAGCTCCTAATTCCATAAGTTCTTCTGAAGCTGTCCATCTACCATTATTTCTCATAATCCCACCAACATTACCTAGTCCTAATAGTAGATCAGTTTTTTCAAATAAGTGTACATCTGCACCTGCTTTCTTAGCAGTTATTGCTGCTGCAACACCTGCCCAACCTGCTCCTACAATAATAACCTTAATCATATTAATCTTCTCCCTTCAAATACATTTCTCGGATCTGTTTGAAGCTTGCAGAGGCGTTTTACTCTTCTACCTGCAAACCTTACTGTACAACTTCCACATATACCTTCACCACAGCACATCTTAGTATTATTACAGCAAGATAGAGTAACATCTTTTGCTTCAATTTCATCTAAAAACTCTATTACTTTTACAGTTAATATATCTGCACCTGAAGTATGAATATATTTAACTCCCTCATTCTTAACAAATTTTTTTATTAATGCTTTTGCTTCTTCAGTTAATTCTCCTCTATTCAATATAGATTCTTCTATCAGATTATGGTCATATTCTTTTAAATAATCTTTAACATGATTTTCCTTATAAGGAGCCTTGTCCAACATTAAATTTATTTTATTTTTATTTAAAAATAACTTGCGAACTATAGGTATCATTGGCGCTGCTCCAATACCCTTTGCAATAACTAAAACATTATTATTAAACTGCTTGTTTAAATTCCTAATTCCAAATACTCCATTCCAGTATGGAGCCCTAATTGTTATTTCTCCTTCTTCTTCAATTTCTAATAACTTCTTAGTTTTAATACCTCTAATTTCAATCATTATTGTTATGATATCTGTTTCTACATTAGATTTCATAATTGATATTGGCACATCAAAGTATATATTTTCATTTGTTCTTATAAAAACATAACTTCCAGCCTTTGATAAATCTACTGCAAGCTTATGTGGAACTTCAAATTTAATTAAAAGTAAATTTTCTTCATATATTTCCTTTTTTACAACCTTACAGGTATAAGTTTTCCTTCCTTCTTTTGCTCTTGAATTGTTACTAATAAATTCATGATATATACATACACCATTCCAATTTAAACAATCACAAAATTTACTTCCATGTAGCTGGGAACAAAGAATACATTCATTTGACTCTGCAAGGTGGCAGGGACAATATTCTGTTCCAGCATCTATACAATCTATATACTCTCTCATTTATTAACCCCATTCTAAATTTTTATACAATAATAGATTATTTTCTATAGCTTCATTTTGTTACTTTATTATTTATCAAAAGAAAAAGCAGAAGTAGTTAATACTCTGCTTTTTCTAATAATTCATTATAATATTTTTCTTTATAAAAGTTATCTACTTCTATATCCTTTAAATATAGTTCTTTATAGCCAAAAGTAATATTCTTTTCTTCTATTACTTCTCCTAAGCCAGCCATTTTTTCTTCTTCAATAATATTTGAATTTGCTATGTTTTCAAAATTATGATTATCTTTTATGTAATTATATATTCTTTCTGTTTCATTCCACCTATTTGGGCAGTTTAGTACAACTATTATAATATTTCTATCCATATGTTTAAATGAGGATACTAAACACTTTCCTGCTCCTCCTGTATAGCCAGTTTTAACTCCATTTGCACTAGGAATTCTATATAAAATCTTGTTAATATTACTGTAATCCCTTGTAAAATTATATTTATCTTTGCTAATTGACTTTTCACCAACTATTTCTCTAAAAATATCATATTCCATTCCTTTTGCAGTTAATAAAGCTAAATCATAAGCAGATGAATAGTGTTTTTGACTATCTAGGCCGTGAGGTGACTCAAAATGTGAATCTAATACCCCTAAGCTTTTAGCATAATCATTCATTATATTAGAAAATCCTTCTACAGAGCCTGCTATACCTTCTGCTATTGCTATTGCTGCATCATTTCCAGACCTAAACATAAGGCCGAATAGTAATTCNCTAATAGTTATTTCTTCTCCTGCCCTATAACCAACTATTGAACCTCTTATAGATGCTGCATTCTTGCTAATAACCACCTTTTCATCTAAATTTCCATAGTTAATTGCCACAATGGCAGTTAAAATTTTTGTTGTACTTGCCATTGGTACTATTTCATATCCATTTTGGTTCCATAGTACTTCTTTTGTTTTTGAGTCAAAAGCTATTGCATTTCTTGCAGAAACTCTAAGAGGTTTATTCATTTCCTTAGCTAGAGGCCTAATTGTATATATATTAAAGATTGTTGGCAATAATAAGAATATTAATAGAAAAATAACTTTTTTTATTTTTTTCATAATAATATCACCTTCTATAATAATTTCTATGACTAGTTTGTTCTAAAAGTTATTTTTTAAACATTTTTATTTTTAACCCAGCTTATTTTAGTAATATTTTTAAGTTTTAGGAAAGGATACTTTATGAAAGTAGCATTATTTATTTTATTAATTATTATAGTTTTATTTTTACCAATTCCCTTTAAAATATATATAACTTTTGAAAATAATGAATTAATAGTTAGATTGTATAATAAAAAAATATTCACTTTGTATACAAATTTAAAAAAGGAANCCTCTCATAAAACTAAGAAGAAAGGAGCTAAAATTCTTAACTTTTTTAAAAACAAAAAATTATCTCCTAAAAAATTAATAAATAAATTGAAAAATAGTAATTTTAAACCAGGCTTAAATTTTCAAGGCTCCTTAACCTTTGGAGTTGAAGATGCAGCTGCTTGTGCTATTTTATATGGTATTTCCTGCAATATTCCATATATTTTGAGGGGTATTTTAAGTAAATTTATAAAATTAAAGTTTTTTAATCTATCAATAAAACCTAAATTTAACACAAACACCTTATTTTTTAATATATCAAGTATATTTTACTTAAGTCTAGCCAATATTATATATGTATTATTTTTAATATTGAGCAGTTTTGATATTTTAGAGGGAACTCTTAAAAAGGAGGAAAAAATATATGGGTAATGAACAACATCCAATTGAGAATTTAATGAGAAGTACAATGGAAAATCTAAAAGATATGATTGATGTTAATACTGTAATAGGTGACAGTATAGAGACAAGTGATGGAACATGCATTGTTCCCATATCGAAAGTCACTTTTGGTTTTGCTTCTGGGGGCTCTGAGTTTGGAATGCCAGTAAAAATTGAACCAAGTAAAGATATTAAACATCCCTTTGGAGGGGGCTCTGGTGCAGGTGTAACTGTTAAGCCTGTAGCCTTTTTAATTGTAAGAAAAGATACTGTCCGACTACTTAATGTAGATCATGAGCATGCTTATGATAAGGTAATAGATTCAATACCACAAATTTTAGATAATATAAAAGGAATGTTAAATTTAGATAAAAAGAATCAAGTAAAGAATGTTAATGAGAATAATTCTTCTACTGATATGAATGAATTTGATGAAAGTGATTCTTCTTCCAACAATTTATTTTAACTTTAAAGAGGTTGTTACAAAAGAAAAGATTATTTCTAATCTTCTTCTTTTGTAATTGACACTTCCTCTGCTTCAAAGCTTTCTAAATCAGGCAGCTCTTTTAATTCCTTTAAGCCAAATTGTCTTAAGAACTCTTCTGTTGTTCCGTATAATATTGGCCTTCCTGGAACGTTTAGTCTTCCTACTTCTTTTATTAAATCTTTTTCTACTAGCCTTTGTATTGCACTATCAGATTTTACACCTCTAATTTCATCAATATCAATTCTTGTAATTGGCTGTTTATAAGCAATTATGGCAAGACTTTCTAGAGAAGCCTGAGATAGGGATTGTCTTTTATTTTTCTTTAATAAATTTTGAATATAATCACTATTCTTTTCCTTTGTAACAAATTGATATTCACCATTTATAGAAATTAATTTTATTCCCCTATTTTCATCTTCCTCATATTCTCTCATCATTTCTTTTATTATACCTTCTAGGTCTTTACTAGTTATTTCAAGGGCATTACTAAGATCCTTTACTGTTAATGGGTCTCCACTAACAAATAATAAGGATTCAATTGCAGATTTTATTCTAGGTTTCAATGAAACTTCTTCAATTTCAAATTGCTTTGCTTCTATATTATTCACCTTCTATTCTCCTTTCAATTAGAATATCTCCAAAGTTTATATTTTGATAGGCCTTTACTCTTCTCATTTTGATAAGTTCTAAAAGGGCTAAAAATGTTACTACTGCTTCAATTTTGCAACTTGATACATCTATTATGTTTTTAAATCTAACTATCTTTTCATTAGAAACCTTACTTATTAAATCTTCCATCTTATCTTCAATTTTAAACTTGTCCAAATATATTCGTTCTTCTATTTCTTCTATGCTGGTATTCTTATTTTGTTTATTTAAAAAGTTTTCTAAAATTTTATTATATATATTATATAAGTCAAATAATGTTAAATTCTTAAATAGGTCTTCTTCTTTTTTTTCAAACTTATTTTCTTTTATAATTTCTGGTTTTTTAGTATATACTTCTCCAGTATTTATGTATTTTTCTTTCAAGAATAGTGATGCATTCTTAAATTTCTTATACTCTATTAATTTTTCAACAAGATTTTTTTCTAAATCTTCTTCTACATTTTCCTCTTCCTTAAAAACTGGCAATAGTTTTTTTGACTTTATTTCTATTAAAGTAGCTGCCACAACAATAAATTCTGAAGTGATTTCCAAATCCATAATTTTCATATCATCTAGATATTGTATATATTGGTTTGTAATCTTATTTATTTCTATATTATAAATATCCATTTCATGTTTCTTAATTAAATGTAATAACAAATCGAAGGGTCCTTCAAAATTTGCTATTTTTATTTTTGGCATTTCCAATATAATCATCATCCTTTAACAATTTCCTATCAATATATTATCAATTTTTTTGCTAAAGAACAACTGTTTTAAAAAGAGGCTGCCATAGACAGCCTCTGATTATATGCCTTTTTTAAACATATTCTTCAAATTAAATTTTAAGTTTTCTAAGAAACCGCCAATTTTTATATCTCTATCAGAATATAATTCTACTTCCCCAATTTTCTCTTCTCCTAGATAAACTTCGCATTTACCAATAATATCTCCTGCTTTATATTCCTTTTTAGGTTCATCTAAGATTATTCTTTGTTCTATTTCCGTATTAGTGCCCTTAGGCATTATTGCTACAAGATCTTCCTTAGCCTTTGCCACTATAAACTTATCTGTTTGCTTATTGAAATATACTGTTTCTACATCTTGGTCTTTAGTAAAGAGTGTTTTTCCTTCAAATTTAGAGAAGCCATAATTCATTAACATACTTGCATCTCTATTTCTTACTTTATATGTAGGAGCCCCCATAATTACTGTTAGCATTCTAACTCCATTTCTTGTTGCTGTGGCAGAAATACAGTACTTTGCTTCTTGGGTGAAGCCAGTTTTTAGCCCATCACAACCCTCGAAAAATCTAACTAATTTATTATGATTTACAAGTTCTATAGGTGTCCTTCTACCTTCTGATATAGTTTCCATATATGTTCCTGTATATTTAAGTACTGTAGGATGTTTTAGTAATTCATTTGACATTATTGCAATATCTCTAGCCGTGGAGAGATGCCCTTCTGCCGGAAGACCATTGGAATTTTTGAAAGTAGTATTTGTCATTCCTAGTTCTTGTGCCCTTTTATTCATCATTTCTACAAAGGCATCTTCTGTACCTGCTAGATATTCCGCTAAAGCTACTGAAGCATCATTACCTGATGCTATGGCAACACCCTTTAATAGCTCCTCTACAGTTCTTATTTCTCCTGTATCTAAGAGCATGGTGCTGCCCCCCATTTTTTTAGCATTTTCGCTACAGGTAACTTTATCTTCTAAGGATATTTTCCCACTATCTATGGCTTCCATAGTTAAAAGCATTGTCATTATCTTTGTAACTGAAGCTGGGGCAAATTTCTCATCTATGTTTTTTTCATAAATGATTTTACCTGTCACAGGCTCCATTAACAAAGCTGATTTTGCGTCAACTTCGATTCCACTTTCACTTTTAGGTTCCTCACTTTT
>JGI24709J26583_10000904_pt1 | contig 25127 bp, 23 predicted proteins | sample BioPla2DNA1_FD_26583 | JGI IMG/M metagenome (IMG submission 26583) | reverse complement strand
AATATTATAACAACTATTGCAATTACCCGATTCAACTTCTTCATAGGTAAACCCCTTCAACTTATTTCTTAAGTCCTCATTAATAGATGGTTTATTCAAAGCGGTAGCCCACACCCCAAACAGTTAGTAGTCTTTGAGGATTTTTAGGATCCTTCTCTATCTTTTCTCGGAGCCATTTAATATGTACAGTTAATGTCTGAGGCTCACTAAAACTATCAAAGCCCCATATCTTATTAAAAATCCAGTCTTTTTTAAGCACTCGCCCCTTGTTTTCAACTAAAAGAAGCAGTAGGTTAAACTCCTTAGTGGTCAGAGATAGCTCCTTATCATTGCAGTAAGCAGTACTCTTTATTTTATCAATCCTTATATTTCCGTCAGTCAGTATATCGCTATTATAGTTTCTCTTAAAAACACCCTTAATTTTAGCTAATAATATATCTATATCATAAGGCTTTTCAATATAATCATCTGCACCAAGCAGTAGACCATTCAGCTTGTCCTCTTTCCCTACTTTAGCACTTACCACTATGATAGGTGTGTTATATTCTTCTCTAATTATGCTACATACTTCAAAGCCATCCATTCCAGGAAGCATTATATCCAATACTATTAGCCGTATGGTCTGAGAATTAAAGCATTCTAATGCTTCCTCACCGCTCATTGCCAATATTACACTATACCCCTCTGCCAATAAAAAGTCCCGNAGCAGACTACCTAATTCTTTATTATCCTCAACTATGAGTATATCCGTCATATAAGACCACGTCCTATCTACCAACCCATTTCCATAAGCCAGTTGTTAAGCGACCTCTCACGCTCTGCCAATCGCATGTTATTTCCATCATTATCTAAATTATACTCTCCCTTAATATTTCCGTCAACAATATACAATACTCTTGAACACCTGGAGGCGACTTTAACATCATGGGTTACCAGCATGATTGTGGTTCCTTCTTGGTTTATCTTGATTAATTCAGCCATAACTTCATCAGATGCGGTACGGTTTAGGGCCCCTGTTGGCTCATCTGCAAAAATCATCTTAGGTTTATTAATCATACTTCTACAGATACATGCTCGCTGGAGCTGGCCTCCTGAAATTTCAGTAATGTCATTATCAGCAATCTCAATTATCCCCAGCTTTCGCATAAGATCCTGCCCCCTGTGCATAGTCTCCTTTCTGCTCTCAGCAAATTTCTTGGATTGGCAAGCAGGAAGAATTATATTGTCAAGAACCGTCAGATTCTTAAGCATATACATCTGCTGAAAGATAAATCCCATATCATCAAGCCTTAGATCTGCCAATTCATTAGAATCTAACTCTTTAATATTTTTACCGTTAAAGATAACCTTTCCAGCAGTTATATTATCCATCCCTGATACAGTATAAAGAAGTGTTGATTTACCTGAGCCTGAAGGACCCATTACAGCCACCATTTCACCTTCATTTATACTAAGGTTTACATTTTTTAATACATTATTTTGACATTTATTAACTATATAGGTTTTACACAAATCCCTAACCTCAAGAACTCTGTTCATATCTATTCCTCCTCGAATAATGTCATAATTAAGACAAAATCAATTCATAGCTAGCTTTATTCCATATTTTGAGTCTCCCGGGTAGAAACTCCTATTACCTGTAATGCAGCTAAAGCACTGGCAACCATGGTTAATGTCAATATCAATAGCGGGTAGAATACGTATACTTCTAAAGGATTAATAACAAATTCTATATTACTGGCCCCCATTATTTTAAAAGCCTTTCCCGCTGATAGGCGGGTTATTGGATTAGATAAGATAGTACCTAATACCATGGAAATAATAAGAACAATTCCTATACGAAGGACCTGCCAGCTTATAATTGCACTGTTTCTAAATCCGGTACTTTTTAATAATCCTATCTCAGCCTTTTCCTTTACAATAAATGTCTTTATCATTAGAATTGCAACAAGGATATTTATAAGTATAATAACTCCAATTATTATCTGCTTAGTCCCTTTGAGCTTTCCTGTAATATCACTAAGCATCTCATCCAAATATTCACTGCCTGTTTTGACATCATAGTCCGGATATAGCTTCTTAATCTTTTCTGTAAGCTGTACATAATCCTCATTAGTATCAAGATATTTGACTTGGATTGCTAAACTTCCTGTAGAATAATTATAGTCTAGCTTTTCTTTCTCTGAGAACCGTATACCTATACCCATATTATTCATAGACTGATAGATGGCCGTTACAAGGTAATCCTTATTAGTGCTCCCTATCTTTATGGAAACAGTATCCCCAATTGAAGCGCCTATCTCATCAGCAGTTATATGGGTTAAGGCAACCTCATTAGAATACATCGGTGCCTGCCCTGAGGTATAAACATATTGATCCGCTGTAACTCCCGTACCCTGCACTGCCAAGGATGTTATACTATAATCCCCACATGTTATTCTATACTGAAACGCCATTTCACAAAACACAGACCCATTAATACCATTTTCTTTAAGATTATATTCCATATCATTAATCAGATTTTCTATAACAGTACGACCATTGGCGGATATAAATTGCGCTTGAATACTGTCATTGACCATATATATATCTGACTCAGCCATATTAAAGAGGGAAACAAGTCCCTCGTCCTCCAGAGTGCTTAAAGAGTTCATTGGAGCTATAACCAGAATAATCCCTATCGTAAATATAATAACAAGTGCTCCGAACCGTTTTGGTGCACTTAGTATGTTGTTTATGCTTAAATATACTACTGCAGGCAAACGGGTTCTACCCAATCTTAAAAACCCTTTTCTTTTATAACGCTCACCTTCAGAACCATTTCTGATTGCAACTACTGGTGAGAACTTAGTGACACAACGAGTGCAGCTATAGCAAAACAACATTACTATTATAACAATCGCTATAGAACATAAGACATTTATAAAATTACCACTTATATAATCAGAAATAATTATATTCATAGAAACCTGATTGATGAACATATTACCAAAGGGTATGCTTACAAAAAACCCGATTATTGAACCGACACTAGAAATAACTAGATACTTTAAGATATACAATCCCCGAATCCTTCTGCTTCTTATACCAATAGCTTTCATTACTCCTATTTCACGATATTCTTCTTGAATATTAAATAATATAGTAAATCTTAATATTACAAACGAGATAATAATCAGGCAAACACTGACAACCAAAAGAGCTGCTGCTATTACCATATCCATTACATATGTGGTAGCAATCAAACTTTGATCGCATGCTATAAGTGAATTAAGCCCTTCCCGGTTAAAGTCATTCTTAAATTCTTTTATATCATAAGTTTCTACCGAATAGATATTTCCTATATAATTCTGATCAAAAGTTTCCACAAACTTCTGAAAATCATTGTCACTGATGATAAATCTTTTGATTCCCATCATCGGTGCACCTAAAAATGCGTCTTTCAAAACATCCTCAACAGTAAACTCCAGGGAAAAACCCTTGTATGCAAGAATAATCTTATCCCCGAGCACTAAATCATTCTCATCCATAACGTACTTTGACACATAGATTTCACCATCATTCATAGATCTAATCTCATTGTTCTTACTATCGAAGAATTTCTGTTGCTCAATCTTATAGCTAGACAACATACCAGTGGAATTTAATACAAACTTCTTGTCATTCTCCAGACTAATATTTTCCCTTGAAATGTATATGTGGTCATCTCTAGTCCACGACTCAACCTTATCATTTTTATTAAGGAAGTCCGTGATAGCACCATCATTTTCCTCTTTATTTAGAGTTATAAAGACATAATCACCCAGCTCTGCTTTATCAAAATATTGGGGTAAGGCAGTAACAATTGATATCAGATTATTAACACTGCTTGCAATAAATGCTGTGGCAAGTATTACAAATATCAATAAGATAATATTCATGATTTTTTGGCGCTTCAAATCTTTTTTTATAATTCTTAGGTACATTTTCCTTCACCTTCCGACTCTTGTTCCGATTCTTATGGGGTAATTATAACTTGCTAATTATTAAATAATCCTTAAATATAATAATTCTATATAATAGGACTTACTTTCCAATTATATAAAAAAGAGCCAATATAAGTACCCCACTAAAATAAGTAATGTACTCACATGGCTCAGTTACCCCTATTTGTGCCCCTATATTCTATTATAAGTTTTCTATCTGCCAATCTATAGGTTCTAGGCCCTGGCTGACTAAGAATTCGTTTGTTTTACTAAAGGGCTTGCTTCCAAAGAATCCTCTGTAAGCAGATAAAGGACTTGGATGTGGCGCCTCAAGAATTAGATGCTTTTTGTTAGTTAGCATCCTCTTCTTAGACTGAGCAGGCTTACCCCATAGAATAAAGACTATAGGCCTATTCTGCTCATTTACAGCCTTAATTACAGCATCGGTGAAATTTTCCCAGCCCTTTCCCCGATGGGAAAAGGCCTGATGCGCTCTTACAGTTAAGACAGTATTAAGCAATAACACTCCTTCTCTAGCCCATTTCTCTAGATATCCGTTATTGGGAATATAATAGCCCATATCCTCATTAAGCTCTTTATATATATTTAAAAGGGATGGTGGTAACTCCTTACCCGGATTTACAGAAAAGCACAGGCCATGGGCCTGTCCTTCATTATGATAAGGATCCTGCCCAAGAATAACCACCTTCACCTCACTTAAAGGAGTAAGATGAAAGGCATTAAATATATCTTCTGCCTTAGGATAGATTATATGATTTTTATACTCTGCTTCTATAAACTTATAAAGCTCTCTATAGTAAGGCTTACGAAATTCGCCCTCAATAGCTTCAAGCCAGTCATTTGAAATAGGACTCATATGCTGTCCTCCCTTTTTGCAATTATAGGCCTTCGTATTAATGATACGAAAGCCTACGAATTATTTTATCTATAATATAACTATTAATTATATGTTTACATCTGAATTATAGCCTTACACTAATGCCCCTATCATTTAGGTACCGCTTAAGCTCCATGATTTCTAGCTCTTTAAAGTGGAATAAGGAGGCAGCCAGTAGGCCATCTGCTTTTCCTATAGTTACAGCATCATAAAAATGCTCTAGCTTCCCTGCTCCACCCGAGGCTATTACAGGTACAGATACATTTTCAGCAATTGCCCTTGTTAGCTCCAGGTCATAGCCAATCTTGGTACCGTCTCGGTCAAAGCTGGTAAGTATAATCTCTCCCGCTCCTAGGCCCGTCGCTTTGATTGCCCATTCTACAGCATCTATGCCTGTATCTTCATGTCCACCATTTTTTAGCACATTCCAGCCTGTGCCATCAGCCCTTTTCTTTGCATCTAGCGCTAGTACCACTCTTTCCTTGCCAAATTCATCTGCAGCTTCTTTTAGTATATTTGGGTTGGCTATAGCAGCACTATTAATGCCTGCCTTGTTGGCTCCTACCCCTAGAACCCTCCTAAAGTCCTCGATGGTTCTGATTCCCCCTGCTACTGCAAACGGAATTGATATTGCCTTTGCAATTTTAGACATGATGTCAAGATTAATATCCCTCTTATCTGTTGTAGCGGATATATCAAGAAATACTAACTCATCAGCACCGGACATGGCATATGCTTTTGCGATCTCCACCGGATCTCCAGCATCCTTTAAGTCTACAAAATTAACCCCCTTAACCACGCGGCCATTGTGAATATCAAGACAAGGTATAATTCTTATCTTATTCATAAATCCTCTCCCATCAAATATAGTTTAATTGTAAAACGATATGTTCTCTAATATAACATTATATACTGATATACTATACTTAGTCAGACTATCACTATTAATTATGTCTAAAGCTTCTTCCTCTGTGAGACTAAATACATTATATAATTCGGCTACAATTTGGTCCCTGACATAGTCTAAATCTGTTTTGATTCCAAGCATTGTTGCCAGTTCGATATACTTGTCATATCTTTGTAATCCCTTAAGTAAGGAATCTAGTGCCTCAGGATACTTTTTCATATGATAATAATTATTATATGAATTCAACTGTTTATTTACGAACATTACAGTCATAATCTTATCATAAAGCTCAATATCCTCATCCTTAAGTTCTATACCATAAACCTCATTATAGGCCTGTGAATATCTCTGCCTTCCAAAATAATCACGAGCATTCCTAATACTTAATGTATAGGAGAATATATTAGTTGTGATTAGAAGAAGTATTACTATTAATCCAAAGAATAATAAAACAATTGAGGCCCCCAACTTATTAATTCGTCCTTCATCTATCTCATCATCTAAGATTTCAATCTTCTTCTTTTCTTTCTTATCCTTCTTTTTCTTCTCAGCCTTCTCAGCCTTTTTAGCTTTCTTAGCTTTCTTTTCTTCCTCCTGCTGAGACTCTTGGTTTACATCATCGGATAGCCCCTGGTCTTCCCTCTGATCTTTACCCTTTGCCTTCTTCTTTTTCTTCCTTGCCTTCTTTGCTTCCTTGGCAGCTGCCGCCTCTTCCTGAGCTTTTCTCTCCTCAGGACTAAGATCCTCATCTTCTATATTAGCAAATAGTCTAGTAAACAAACCAGCCTTCTTGTCTTTTTTATTCTTTACATCTTTTTTATCTTCTGTGGAAGTAGGTTCCTGTGAAATATATTGTATTCCATTATCAGGATCAGTCAAAGTAGATATTGCTTCCAAGGCCTCTGAAAATACCTCTCCTACATCCTCTGGACTATCATTTTCAGCTTGATAATCTGTACTAATACCACCTAGCAGTTCAGAAATAGCCTGTATATCATCTTCAACCTGACTATCAGGGTTAAACTGGCTCAAAAGTTCTAAAAGCTCATCTTCCGGTGTAGAAGCAGAGATATCATCAGCCGAATCATCAGACGAATTATCAGTCAGACTTCCACTATTATCTGCTATATCTAGATTCTCTAGCAAATCCTCAAGAACTGGTTCACTTAGATCATCCTGAGTTATATCCCTGTCATCATCATGTATATTTAAAAATTCATTGTCGATATTATGTTCCATTGTGTCCTCTTGGTCTTCTTCATCTGCAATTTCAAGTTCAGCTTCTTCGTTGTCTTCTTCATCCGCGATTTCAAGAGCAGGTTCTTCATTGTCTTCTTCATCTGCGAATCCAAGTGCAGGTTCTTCATTGTCTTCTTCATCCACGATTTCAAGAGCAGAATCTTCATTGTCTTCTTCATCTGCGAATCCAAGTGCAGATTCTTCATTGTCTTCTTCATCCACGATTTCAAGAGCAGAATCTTCATTGTCCTCCTCAGGAGACATATGATCATCTCCATATGATTCCTCGTCACCTTCAATAACCTGGTCATCAAACTCCTTCATATAATCATATAGTTCAAAATCATTCAAATCATCCTGATCAATAAAATCTAAACCATCATTAATAGCTAACACAAAATCATCAGGAGAATCATTGCTTTGATGCTCCTCTTTCTTCTTCTTATATATATCACTTGCAGTGGTCGCCTTATTCTGTACAGAATTTAGTAGGTCGTCGAGATAAGACTCATTGGCTATGATATCTTTTTTATCTGCACAATCAACACAATATTCTGCTTCATCTGTAATAACTTTTTTACATAGTTTACATTTTGCCATAGGTCACCGCCTCTTATCTCATGTATAATTATTTAAATATTCTTAAGCTCTTATAAGCTTATTCAAAATTAACATTAGGATTAATTTCTTTTATTATATTTCTAATATCTAACAACTCTATCTTCTTATCATCTATTACTAATATCCCACTAATAGCTCCTTTGATAGAAGTACTTAGCTTCCTTCCAGGCTTCTTTATATTAGCTGTGGAGGTTCTATGAATTCTGTCGACCTTGTCAACATGAAACCCTATATTCATATCATTGATATTTGCTACAATCAGCCTCTCAATCTTATCATTGTCCACATCCTCAAGCTTCAGGCCTGCCACAAGATCAATAATAGGAATTATAAAATCCCTTGGCTTAATCACCCCTTCAATACATGGATGGGAATTCGGTATCTTCCTTGGCTCTTTATCATATGGTAATATCTCTCTGATATCATTAATATTAATACCATATGTATTTCCCCCAGCTCGAAATTCTAAAACTTCGATATTTCTATTTTCCTCGGTAAACATTAATTCCTTCTCCATTACTTTCCTCCACTTATCTTAACTTAATCCTCTATAATATATATCGCCAATTTTCTGCTTATATTATAGTNTATATACGCAAAAAAGACAAACAAAAAACGAAGTCAGCTATAAACCTACAAGTATTTCATATAAATNTGACTACTGAAACAAGGAAAATCTTTCAATATTTTTTACTTTTAAAAAACNAAGTTAAAAGATAAAATAATAAGGTTACAAATTTAACATTCTGTGGTATAATGTCCACGATAGGTGGGTCAACCCACCAGATTATAATCATATTAATGGAGGATTTTACTATGAACGCTACAATTGATCGTGATGGATGTATTAGTTGTGAACTCTGTGCTGAAACATGCCCAGAAGTATTTCGTATGGCAGATGATGGATTAGCAGAAGCTTATACAAATCCCGTCCCTGCAGATGCAGAAGAATCAGCTCAGGAAGCTGCGGACAATTGCCCTACTAGTGTAATCACTGTAGAGTAATACACAATACTATGAGTTTAATAAAATCCCAAGATATATGGGCATAAAGAAAGTGCTGCATACCGATTGGTAATGCAGCACTTTCTTTATTGTATATGAACTATTATTATTTTGTCTCTAGGATGTACTGGTTAAGGATGCTCTCAAGCATTTCTTGTCTTCCAGACTTATTAGGAGTAACATTATTCTTTAATGCATAATCTTCTAATTCCTTAAGGCCAACCTTACCTTCTACGATTTCCTTACCAATACCCTCGGTATAGCTAGCATAACGCTCTGCCTTAAAGTTCTCAAATACCTTATCTTCAAGAAGCTTAGCAGCTACCTTTAAGCCTTTGGCAAATGTATCCATACCTGCAATGTATGCATAGAATAAATCATCATCTTCAAATGAAGGACGACGTACCTTGGAGTCGAAGTTCAATCCACCCTTACCAAGTCCACCATTTAGAAGGATTTCATACATTGCAAGAGTTGTATCATAAACGTTTGTAGGGAACTGGTCTGTATCCCATCCAAGATTAGGATCACCTGTGTTAGCATCTACGCTACCAAGAACACCATTGATTCTACTCATATTAAGCTCATGCTGGAATGTATGCATAGCCAAAGTAGCATGGTTTGCCTCGATATTCATCTTGAAATAATCCTGTAGGTTGTACTTTCTTAAGAAAGCAAGCACTGTAGCTGTATCAAAATCATACTGATGCTTTGTAGGCTCCTTCGGCTTAGGCTCGATTAAGAACTGACCAGTAAAGCCGATCTCCTTAGCATAATCAACAGCCATCTGTAACAATCTAGCAAGGTTGTCAAGCTCAAGACCTGTATCTGTATTAAGAAGTGTCTCATATCCTTCACGGCCACCCCAGAATACATAGTTCTCACCACCTAATTCCTTGGTGATCTCCATAGCCTTCTTAATCTGAGCAGCTGCATATGCAAATACTGTTGCATTACAGGAAGTTCCTGCACCGTGTACGAATTTATCATCACCAAATGCATTGGTTGTTCCCCAGAGGCACTTGATACCAGTACGCTTCATCTCTTCTTTAATAACTGCTACGATTTCGTCTAATCTTCTATTGGTTTCTGCTAAGTCTCCAGGAACTCTAGGAGCGATATCTGCATCATGGAAGCAGAAATACTCTATCTGTAGCTTCTCCATGAACTCGAATGCAGCATATACTCTTTCCTTTGCCTTCTTCATTACATCCTCTGTATTATCCCAGTCACGAGCCATGGTTGTGCCACCAAATGGATCAACACCCATGTATGTGAATGTGTGCCAATAGGACATAGCAAACTTCAGATGATCTTTCATAGGTTTACCCATAATTATCTCTTCGGGATTGTAATACTTAAATGAAAGATGGTTCTTACTCTGTGGGCCTTCATAATTAATCTTTCCAACATTAAAATATGCCATAATTTAGTCCTCCTTATATTTTTAATTTATATCAGTTTGTGTGCTTTGGTAGAAAAAGATACCTATTTATATTATAATACCCTTTTAAAAATTTGACAACTACTAATTTGTAAATTAATTAAACTAATTATATGGATTATCGCATTTACCTATATAATCTGACGCCTTTATATAAATACTAAGGACAAAGCAAACGGCAAAAAAGCCATATAAAGAGGCTTTTTTGCCGTTATTATAGAACATTTATTTAGATTTTGATTTTGAATATACATCAAAACCAACTGCTGCAAGAAGAACAAATCCTTTAATTGTCTGTTGCCAATCTATATTTACTCCCATGATAGACATACCGTTGTTTAGTACACCCATAAGTAAGCCACCTACGATTGCACCAACTACTGTACCAACACCACCTGATGTTGAAGCCCCTCCGATAAAACAAGCAGCAATCGCATCTAGTTCGAAGTTAACACCTGCTTTTGGCGTTGCAGAGTTTAATCTACCAGTGAATATAACACCTGCAAGGGCAGCTAAAACACCCATATTGGCATATACCCAGAACATTACCCTCTTTGTATTAACACCTGATAACTGTGCAGCCTTGGCATTACCTCCAAATGCATAAATATGTCTACCTGGTATTGTCTTCATGGTTACAAAAGAATAAATTAGTACCAAGGCTATAACAATAACCAAAACCATAGGAATACCCTTATAGGAAGCTAAGGTAAATGAAAATGCATTTATTATAAGTAGAATTCCAATTATTTTAGGAATAAAAAATGCTAATGGACTAACTTCAAAACCATATTTTCTCTTATTCTTTCTAATGCTTAATTCTCTGATTATGTAAAACACTGATGCTATTAACCCTAATAGCAGAGCCAGAAGATTTAGACCACCCCTATTAGCTATATCAGGAATAAAACCAGATGCTAAGAAGGTATAGCCTCCAGGTAAGGGTGCAAGGCTTGTTCCCTTTAGGACAACTAAGGTCAATCCCCTAAATATTAACATACTTGCCAGTGTAGCTATAAAGGCTGGGACTCCAACATATGCAATCCAAAACCCTTGCCAGAATCCAATTAAAAGCCCCAGTAGGAGTGATACGATTATAGTAGGTAGAACTGGTATCTGCCACTTCAGCATCATAATAGCTGATATAGCACCAACAAATCCCGCCACTGACCCGACTGATAGGTCAACATTACCACCAGTCAAAATACAGAGCAACATACCTATAGCAAGTATCAAAATATAGGCATTCTGGGAAATTAGGTTTGCCACATTCAAGGGTAAGAGTAATACACCCTCTGTCAAAATTTGAAATAATACAATTACAACTACCAATGCAATAACCATTATGTATTGGCGAATATTGTCCCTCAACATATTACCTAGCTTATTCATGATATACCTCCTGATTACTCTGCATTATGCAATTCATTATATTAACCTGCGTAGCTTCTTCTTTATCCAGCTCTCCAACAATTCTACCCTCATTCATGACATAAACCCTATCACACATGCCAATTATCTCTGGTAGCTCTGATGATATAAGTATGATGGTTTTTCCATTAGCTGTCAATTCATTTATTATTGTATAAATTTCATATTTTGCACCCACATCAATACCACGTGTCGGCTCATCTAAAATCAAAACATCGGGGTCAGAAAATATCCATTTGCTAAATACTACCTTCTGCTGATTTCCACCAGATAGGTTGCCGGTTTTTTGAAGAATGCTTGAAGATTTAATTCTTAATTTTTCTCTAAACTCCTCTACAACTCTAATCTCTTCATTTTCATTTATTACAATACCCTTACTAATTTTATCTAATGCAGTTAAGCTGATGTTACGCTTTATATTATCTATCAAGACCAAGCCAGCATTTTTTCTATCTTCGGTTACATAGGCAATGCCATGTTTTATAGCATCATTCACATTCTTAATAGTGATTTCTTTACCATCTTTTATGATGGTTCCTTCAATCTTTTTACCATAGGACCTACCAAATATGCTCATAACGAACTCTGTTCGACCCGCTCCCATAAGTCCAGCTATACCAACAACCTCGCCTTTTCTTGTATTTATGTTAATATTTTTTAAAACTAGCTTTGTATCATCAACAGAATCATATGCACTCCAATTTTTTACCTCAAAGCACACATCACCAATTTCATGTGTTCGCTTAGGAAATCGATCAACAAGCTCACGCCCAACCATATCAATTATTATTCTATTTTCTGTAATCTCATCAACACCTTTTACAAGTGTGCTAATTGTTTTTCCATCCCGGATAACAGTTATCTCATCTGCAACCTTTGTAACCTCATGCAACTTATGAGAAATAATAATGCATGTAATCCCTTGTTCTTTAAGCTCTAGTAGAATATCTAGTAAATGTTTGGAATCATCATCATTTAAAGCAGCAGTAGGTTCGTCAAGTATTAGGATCTTAACATCCTTAGCAAGGGCCTTGGTTATCTCAACTAGCTGCTGCTTGCCCATACCGAGATTTTTTATTTTAGTTTCAATAGGCTCATTTAAGCCTACTTTCTTCATCATTTCTAAGGTTCTTGTATTGGTTTTATTCCAATTAATTACCGCTCCAAAATCTGTTTGTTCATTACATAGAAAAACATTTTCTGCGATTGATAGCTGAGGAATAAGCGCTAATTCCTGATGGATAATGGCAATCCCCATCGCTTCACTATCTTTAATATTTTTAAATGCACACACCTGACCGTCAATTACAATCTCACCCTCATATGTTCCATAAGGGTAAACACCACTTAAGATATTCATTAAAGTGGATTTGCCAGCTCCATTCTCACCAACAAGTGCATGGATATGTTTAGGCTTAACCTTAAAGTTTACATTATCCAGAGCTTTGACACCAGGAAATAATTTTGATATATTTCTCATTTCTAATGCATATTGTTCCATATTTACTCTCCTTTAGCATCAGATTATTGATGATTATACTAAAATGTCGGTTAGCTCCTTTCTACTAACCGACACTCTAGCAGTTAAAGTCTTGCTAAAATTATTTTATGTCATCCGGTGTTAGGTAACCAGAGTCAATAACTAATTCTTGATAATTATCTTTTGTGACAATAAATGGCTCAAGCAGATATGATGGTACTATCTTTACATTATTATCATATGTCTCGGTATCGTTAATCTCAGGTTCTGCACCTGTCAGAACTGCATCAACCATCTTGGCAGCAACTGCTGCAAGTTCACGTGTATCTTTCAAAATAGTTGAGTATTGCTCTCCAGATATTATCAATTTAATTGAAGATGCCTCTGCATCCTGGCCTGTTACTACTGGTAAATCATCTCCTGTTAATCCAAATGCTGTTAGGGACGATAAAATACCTCTGGATATACCATCATATGGAGATAATACGCCTGCAAGCTTCTTACCATCTGTGTAATTTGCAGCTAAAATTGCATCCATACGAGACTGGGCAACTGCACCATCCCATCTTAATGTACCAACTGCTTCTTGGGTCATTTGTCCTGAAGGAATTACTATTGTACCATCATCAAGCAATGGTTGAAGAATATCCATAGCTCCTTGGAAGAAATAGTAGGAGTTAGTATCATCAGGTGAGCCTGCGAAAATCTCAATATTATAAGGGGGGTCACCTTTCAATTTCCTAATACCTTCAACAAGTGATTCTGCCTGCTGCTGTCCTACTCGTCTGTTGTCAAATGTAGCATAATAGGAAACTGCATCTGTGTTAACTAAAAGACGGTCATAAGAGATAACCTTGACACCACCAGCTGCAGCTGCATCCAGTGTATCGGATAATGTAGAACCATCAATAGCTGCTATAACAAGAACCTTTGCACCTTTTGTAATCATGTTTTCAATTTGAGATTTTTGTGTTGGAATATCATCCTCTGCATATTGCAGATCAACTGTATATCCATTACTTTCTAAAATCTCCTTCATTGACCCACCATCCTTAATCCAGCGCTCACTGGATTTAGTTGGCATGGAAATACCTATGTATTGACCTTCTCCTGCTGTATCATTCGATGTGTCATCCTTTGATGTGTCAGCAGTATCCTTGCTTGTGTCTTTTGATGTTTCAACAGTATCTTTCGCCGTATCCTTCGCTGTATCCTTGGTGTCAGTTTTTTCACTGCAAGCCATAAACAGAGCCATGGTCATTGCTAGAACTACTAATAATGTTAGAACTTTTCTTAATCCTAATACATTTTTTCTCATAACATCCTCCCTGTTCTATTATTATTGTTACTGTTCTATGCTAAACTGTGAATTCCATACAGCTAACATGCTAATATTAATTTTTGTTTTCGTTTGTGTTCTTTTTATGCTTCGTTTATGATTGAATAATATCATCTACCACTGTAAATGTCAACAATTTTGTTTATGATTTTTTATTTTTATTATACATTATTACAAGTTTGCTGGATATATTCACCATGCAACCACAAAAGGCCTTACTTAGGCTTGTCATTTACATTATAAATGTGTATTATATACTAATAAATCAATGTTTTTATTGATTAACTGCATCTCTTGACTATAATAAAAGATATAGTCTGTATATAAAAGTATTCGAAGGGATACGAAAGTTAAAAATACAAAGACAAGATAGGATAACAATATGTTTGCAATCGAAAGAATACGAATAATAAAAAATATACTACTAAAAGACCATAAGGTATCAGTTGCTAAATTGAGTGAAATGCTTGATGTGACGGAGGTTACTATCCGCCGCGATCTTGAAAAGCTTGAGAAAGAGAATTTTCTCAAACGTACTCATGGTGGTGCTGTTTTACTAAATTATGTTGAGGATACACTTTGGGATGTTCACGAAGATACAAAGGATATTCAACTGTATCAGGAGATAGCCGATACAGCAGTTTACCTAGTAAATGACGGGGATTCTATAATGCTTACAGCAGGTTATGTTAACTCCTATATTGCAAAAGCTTTAACCTCACGGAGTAACCTAACTGTTGTCACAAATGATTTACTTATTGCATCTTCCTTCGCTCATTCCACCTCCAACACAATGATACTACTTGGCGGTGACTTGGATGAAAATGCTGTTTATGGTCAAATGACCTTAGATAACTTAAATAACTTTTCATTTAACCATGCCTTTATAGAAATTGATGGCTTTAATGAGACAGTAGGTATGACAGTATCAAGTACAAAAAAAGCTACATTAATCCAGAAGGCTGTTAAGTTGGCAGATACAGTTACTGTGGTTTGTCCTTCGAAATATTTTGGCAACAAATCACTCTATCGTGTCGGAAAAGTTAATATTGCTCATCGTATACTTACAGATTCTAACCTTGATGACCAATATAAAAACTACATGTTTAGTCATAACGTTCCATTGTTTACCTCGATAGATGTTTATGAAAATTAGTTTATAGGAGGTTCCCTTTGAACAATCCATTGCTTGAACTTAAGAATATTAACTATGCCGTATCAAGCTTTAAGATTCATGATATTAACATTTCACTATATCCTGGTGAAGTGCATATTATCATGGGCGAAAACGGTTCTGGAAAAAGTAAGCTCTTAGAGATAATAAGCGGAGTAATCGCACCAGATTCAGGCCATATCTATTTTGAAGGCGAATTGATCAAACCCAATAGGACTTCCCTATACTCTACAAATAATCTTATATTTATCCAGCAATATTCTGTTCTTTTGGAAGAGCTAAGCGTAGCAGAGAACCTTTTCTTTCATAAGCTTCCATACAAAAACAAATTATTACATACTATTGATTTTGAAAGATTAAACAAGCAATTTTTAGATTTAATTAGTGAGCTGAATTTACCCATTAAGGCTCATGATACAGTTAGGACCCTCGGTCTTGCCCAGAGACAAATGATTGAATTTTGCAAGGCTTATATTTCTGATGCTAAGATTGTAATATTGGATGAACCATCAGATGTACTAACTGCAAGCGAAAGGGAACTTTTATATAGAATTATCAATCATATCAAAGAAAGAGGTGCTGGTGTTTTCTATACAACACACCGTATTGATGATGCTATGACTATAGGTGACCGAATATCTATTATTAAAGATGGCACTTTGACCGGAACAAAATATATCAAGGAGACTACCGAAGAAGAAATCATTCAACTACTTACCGGTACACATTTAAAAGAAGGTTATCCAAAAATTAAGATAAGAAAAGGAAAAACCCTTCTTACCGTATCAAATCTCAGCTATGAAGATAAGCTCACTAACATCAATTTCGAGCTTAGAGAAGGTGAAATATTGGGGATAACAGGACTTGCAGGTTCAGGTAGGAGCTTGCTTGCCAAATGCCTCTTTGGTGTAACTAAATATAGTGGTCAGATTTATATATACAACAAACCAGTACATATTAGCAACCCTCGTATGGCAATTAAAAACGGTATCGCCTTAATGCCTGAAAATCATAAAGAGGATTCTATATTTAGAGAGTTAAGCGCTGATGAGAACGTTGCCTTTCCATCTCTTCATAGATTTTCAAGAAATAATATAATTAACTATGATTATTTGAAGCAGACTGTCTCGGATTATACTAGCAAAATAAATATTCCCGTTCTTAATAGAAAGAGCATTCTAGAGTACAGTGGCGGGAGCCTGCAAAAAGCCATTTTTGCAAAATGGATTATGAGTCGTGCAAAGATTTTTATCTTAGACGAGCCCACACGGGGCATAGATATAGCCAGTAAAATCGATATCTATAATTTTATCACCGATATGGCCAAGAAAAAGGCAGGAATTATCTATATCTCTTCCGATATCGATGAAATTATGGGCATCTGTGATCGAGTTGCTGTTTTGTCTGCCAATACCTTAGTATGCGATACTCCGACCCATCTAACCACAGCTGAAGAAATAACCGGACTTCAGGTACGTAATATATCCATCCCCGAGTGCACAACTACGACATAAGCAAATATATGTCGTAGTATTTCTACTTTATTATTCCAATAACCTTCTAACGTTCAATAGGCCCCATCCCTGCTTCTCCCATCTCTGACCAAGGTCTACAGCACTATCTCTTAACTTTAATTTTACCTCTTTATTAGTAAGTTCCGGATGAGCACCTAAAAGAAGAGCCATTGCTCCCGATACCACAGGGGTAGCCATGGATGTTCCGCTTTTTATTGTATACATCATAGGATAATCAGCAGTCTGAAAAAGTTGACCTCTTCCACCTCTGCCAGTTATGCGATTGATATTACACGAAATAATGTTAGAGCCTGGTGCTACTATATCTGGTTTCTTTATACAGTAGGGCGTAGGACCTCTTCCTGAATAATCCTTCGACTTTGAACCGAACACCTCCACAGATACATTATCATCAGAGGACCCCACCGTTATAACCTTACGGCTTATCCCAGGTGTTGATATTGACATAGGACCTGGCCCGTTATTTCCTGCAGCCACTACCACTATAATTCCACTATCCCAAACAGCATTCACTCCCTGTACTAGTAAGGAATTCTCATCAAGTGTATCCTTTGCCGAAGTTCCTACGCTTATATTTACCACCCGAATATTATACCTTTTTCGATTGTCAATTATCCATTGTAGCCCCGCAAGAACATCTGATATATTTCCATCCCCCCTATGATCAAGTACCTTTATTACTATGAAGTTACATGCAGGCGCTATTCCCATATATTTTCCTTTTGAAGAATAACCATTTCCACCGATTATTCCTGCGACATGGGTACCATGACCATTATCATCATAGGGTTCCTTTCTTCCACTTATAAAATCCTTAAAGGCTACTACTCTGTTCCCACCCTCAGTAAAATCCTTATGCAGGCATATTCCTGTGTCTACTATCGCCACTCCAACTCCACGCCCAAAATATCCCTTGTTATGAGCCCACCTACTATCTATAATATCATTTACTCTATTCATCTGAGCTGTAATATGGGCATCAATTTCTATATTAATTAGCCCTTCCAAGCCCTTTATTGTTTCCAATCGCTCTTTATCTACCTCTATCACATAAGCTCCTATCATAGGTAATCTATATTTTATATACCCCAACCGCTCCAATATAGTTCGTCTTTCTTCATAATCCTCAAAGTGTACAATAAGCTGAACTCTATTATTTTCTCTCATGCCTACTCCAACCATTTTTTATTATACTATTCAGGTGGCTTACTCAATATTCTATACAATGATTTTGTAGTTCATCTACAATAATTACAATATTTATTATAAAAATAGGAAATCTGTCAAGCTATCAATCATATGATACAGTGTAATTAATATTAGGAGGAACTACTATGAGTGATTTAGCAGCAACACATTGTGATCGTGGTGTAGGCGGAGCTAATGATTGTGGATGGATAATTTTCCTTATCCTCATCTTATGCTGCTGTGGTGGTAACAATAACGGATTTTTCGGAGGAAGAGACTGTGGCGGTATCGGCGGAGATAATGACTGTGGATTTATTTTCCTAATCCTTATCTTACTCTGCTGCTGTGGTGGTGGCGGTTTCGGTTTCTAATATCTAAACCAGGTTGAATTAGATATCATCTTAGTAAGTAGAAAGCTGCGTAATACGCAGCTTTTTACTTATCGTCTTCTATTTCTTTTTAACCTCTCAACACATTCTCTATCTATTTCGTAGATTGTATTTTCTTCAATGATTAGATCCTCATCACTTTTATTTGACCTCTGTTCTTTTTGTGTTTGGCTACTTACTTCATTAGAGCCCTTTTCCTTCTTTATAAATTTATATTCATTATTCGGATAATTAAATTGATTGTTCATTTAAGCCTCATAGAATTATTGTCAATTTCAGTATATGATAATATTTAACAAATGTCATTGAAAGTAATTTTGTTTTCCTATATACTATGAATACAAATTATCAAAGCAATTTATATTAAAAAATATAGATACAAGTCTTTCATTGGACAGAAAGGAAGGAAAAAATGTCAGGATCAATATACGGTAAAAGCTTTAGAATCTCTACCTGGGGGGAATCTCATGGTGAAGGATATGGAGTAGTTATAGATGGGTGTCCGGCAGGTCTACCCTTAGATGAAGGTCAGATTCAAGAGTATCTAAAAAGAAGAAAGCCAGGACAGACCAAATTCTCAACTACTAGAAAAGAAGAAGATAAGGTCAGAATCCTCTCAGGCTTGTTTGAGGGAAAAACTACAGGAACCCCAATTTCACTAATTGTATTCAACGAGAATCAACGTTCTTCAGATTATTCAGATATCGCCCAGTATTACCGACCTGGACATGCAGATTATACCTATGATATGAAATATGGCTTTAGGGATTATCGCGGAGGAGGACGCTCTTCTGGAAGGGAAACCATAAGCCGGGTCGCTGCCGGAGCTGTAGCTTCTGCAATCCTTAAGGAGCTTGGTATCTCAGTATATGCATATACCAAATCAATAGGCCCTATAACCATAGACTACCAGAATTGTCGCAAGGAATATTCACTTAATAATCCCTTGTCCATGCCAGACCCTGATGCTTCAAAAAAGGCAGAGCAATATATACTGGAGAAACACGATGAACAAGATTCAGTAGGTGGTGTTATCGAATGTATCGTTTCTGGAACACCTCCAGGTGTTGGAGAGCCTGTATTTGATAAGCTAGATGCAGCACTGGCGAGGGCTGTTATGTCTATCGGCGCTGTTAAGGGAGTTGAAATCGGGGACGGCTTTTTAGCTGCCACCCATACTGGCTCAGAGAACAATGACCCCTTCGCTTATGATAACAATAAGCAGCTAATTAAGCTGACAAATCATGCCGGAGGAATATTAGGTGGCATAAGCGATGGCTCTGAAATTATACTAAGAGCCGCCATTAAGCCTACTGCATCAATCGGAAGACCTCAAAGGACGGCTAATAAGAATAAGGAGAATATCGAGATACAGATTATCGGTCGCCACGATCCAATAATTGTTCCAAGAGCTGTTGTCGTTGTAGAGTCCATGGTAGCGATAACCTTAGTGGATTATCTCTTCCAGGGTATGACATCTAGGATGGATAGGATTAAAAAATTTTATAGTAAGTAATATAGATTAAATAACTAGCCATAGTATCTTATTTATGGCGGGGGATTTTCTAAAAGAATTAAAAGATACACTAGGTTATGATTAATTTAGTGTGTTTTTTAAGTATAACTGGACTATTTTACTTAATCCGATTAACACTTTCTGCTATTTTCTGAACTTCTTCATGTGACAGGTTGCTTTTAAAGAAATCTATAAGAAATATATAATCAGCATAGCTCCAGGATATGGTACGTCAATACTACAAAACAGGTTTTGATTTAGACGAGCAATTAAAGTACCTTCAATAGCAGATGATATATAATTCTTCAAGCATGGAACTGTTTCACATTTATATTTGTGAAACAGCCCCATGCTTTTTTGAGGATGCTTTTTTGGGTGTTTTTTTGCTTATTATAACGAAAAAAGGTATTGACATATATGCATTTATAAGTATAATGGAAATTGCACTTTGTTTAGCTCTGCTAAACTTTAAGTTTATTTTTATTAAGAATTAAGAAAGGGAGCATCCTTATGAATATTGGTCAAAAGATAAAGGAATTGCGTATTCAGAAAAGCCTGACTCAAGAGGAGCTAGCTGATAGAGCCGAGCTATCTAAAGGTTTTATATCACAGCTTGAAAGAGATTTGACTTCTCCTTCGATTGCAACCCTAGTAGATATTCTCCAATGTCTTGGAACTAACCTGGAAGAATTCTTTAGTGAAACCGCTGCTGAACAGGTAGTTTTTAAAAAGACCGATTATTTTGAGAAGTATGATAGCGACCTGAAAAATCTAGTGAAATGGATTATTCCCAATGCTCAGAAAAATATGATGGAGCCAATACTCCTTGCCCTGGACCCAGGTGGCTCTACATATCCTGATAACCCCCATGAAGGTGAGGAATTTGGTTTTATAATCAGTGGCAGTATTGTACTTCACATAGGAAACAGAGCCTATAAGGCCAAAAAGGGAGAATCCTTTTATTTTACTGCTAACAAAAAGCATTATATTACAGCATCTGAGAAAAGCGGTGCTACCCTTCTATGGGTATCCACACCACCTAGCTTTTAATCATACAAGAAGGAGGTCTAATCATGACGGATAATAAATTGATTAATCTTGTGAACATAAGCAAATCCTATGGAGATAATATCGTCCTGGATGAGTTGAACCTATATATCCGTGAAAATGAATTTCTGACGCTTTTAGGGCCATCAGGCTGTGGCAAGACTACCACCCTAAGAATTATAGGCGGATTCGAAAACCCTGATCAAGGTCAGGTGATATTTGAGGGCAAGGATATTACTAGAACAGCTCCGAACGAGAGACAGTTAAATACTGTATTCCAAAAATACGCCCTTTTTAACCATTTAACAATTGCAGAAAATATAGCCTTTGGTCTTAAGATTAAGAAGAAAAGCAAAGCCTATATAGATGATAAAATAAAATATGCTCTTAAGCTTGTTAATCTGGATGGATTTGAAAATCGTATGCCCAATTCCTTAAGCGGAGGCCAACAACAAAGAATCGCCATAGCAAGAGCTATTGTAAATGAACCAAAGGTCCTTCTACTTGATGAGCCTCTAGGTGCTCTGGATCTTAAGCTTCGTCAAGACATGCAATATGAGCTTATAAGACTTAAGAATGAGCTAGGTATAACCTTCATATATGTCACCCATGATCAAGAGGAAGCTCTTACCATGTCTGATACCATCGTAGTTATGAATCAGGGTTATATTCAACAAATTGGCACACCGGAGGATATCTATAATGAACCTCAGAATGCATTTGTTGCTGATTTCATAGGTGAAAGCAATATTATTCCTTCAATCATGATTGAAGATAAACTAGTAAATATTCTGGGAACCAACTTTGCCTGTGTTGACACAGGATTTGGACGTAACAAACCAGTGGATGTGGTTATACGTCCAGAGGATATAGATTTGGTAAAGCCTGAGGAGGGCACTATAAAGGGTGTAGTTACCTCTCTTCTATTTAAGGGTGTTCATTATGAAATGGAGGTCCATGCTCACGGCCATGACTGGCTGGTACACTCTACAGATTTGTCTCCTGTAGGTAGCGAGGTAGGTATCTCAGTGGATCCTTATGACATACAGATTATGAATAAGCCTGAATCAGAGGATGAAGAGGCTGTAGAACTTGAGATATAAAATCTAGTATTTTTATATCCATGGTTCAAAGTATTTAGATTCGATAGGAGGCTCCCATGAAAATAAGAAATGTATTAAATACTATAACTCCAAAAACACCATCACAAAAAAATGGAGCGGGCTCACTGGGAATTCGCAATACAAAATGGCTTTCCTTTCCTTATATACTATGGATGGTCGGCTTTATCATAATACCTCTCATTGTAATTCTATACTATGGACTGACGACTAATGACAAGTTGCTGACACTGGACAATATCAAGTCTATACTTGATCCTATTAATCTTAGATCTCTTCGACTTGCATTAGAACTGTCCTTTGTAAGTACTGTGATATGCCTTTTACTTGCCTATCCCTTAGCTATGATACTTAATAAATCAAAAATGAAAAGTAATAGCTTTATTGTGATGATTATTATACTGCCTATGTGGATGAATTTCTTACTAAGAACAATTGCCTGGCAGAACATACTTGAAAGAACCGGCATTATCAATACGGTATTAAAGTTCTTTAACCTACCGATGTTAAATATTATTAATACCCCCAGCGCCATTATCCTTGGTATGGTATACAATTTCCTACCCTTTATGGTATTACCAATATATAACGTACTTATAAAAATTGATAAGGATATAATAAATGCTGCCAGAGATCTTGGAGCCAACTCCATTCAGACCTTTTTAAAGATTATATTGCCCTTAAGTCTACCAGGAGTTATCAGTGGTATAACCATGGTATTCGTCCCATCGCTTACAACCTTTGTTATCTCTAACATATTAGGCGGAAGTAAGATTGTACTTATTGGAAATGTAATAGAGCAACAGTTTCGAATCGGGAACTGGCATGCAGGGTCGGGCCTATCCCTGGTATTAATGATCTTTATTTTGATTAGCATGGCTATCCTTTCTAAATATGACAAGGAAGGCGAAGGAGGTAGCATATGGTAAAGAAATTTATAGAGCGATTTTATGTAGGGCTAATTCTCTTCTTCTTATATGCACCTATAATTATACTGATTATATTATCCTTTAACAGCTCTAAGTCAAGATCCAAATGGGGTGGCTTTACCCTTCATTGGTATAAGGAGCTCTTCAAGAACCAGAGTATAATGAACGCTCTTTATACCACACTTATTATCGCATTTTTGTCGGCACTTGTTGCTACTATTATAGGCACAGCCGCCGCTATTGCCATAAACAGCATGAAGAAGACACCACGGACTATAATGATAGCCATAACCAATATTCCAATGCTAAATGCAGATATTGTAACAGGTATATCTCTTATGCTTTTATTCGTTGCCATGCGATATACCCTTGGTTTTACAAGCGTACTTATATCTCATATAACCTTTAATATACCCTATGTAATATTAAGCGTAATGCCAAAGCTTAAGCAGCTAAACCCTCATACCTTCGAGGCAGCTTTGGATTTGGGGGCTTCACCAGTATATGCCTTCTTCAAGGTGATATTACCTGACATATTTCCTGGTGTCTTAACAGGCTTCTTCTTGGCCTTTACCATGTCCCTAGATGATTTTGTTATTACTCATTTTACAAAGGGCCCTGAAATCAATACCCTATCTACTAAGATTTATACAGAGGTAAGAAAAGGCATCAAGCCTGAGATTTATGCATTATCTACCCTGATGTTCATAGCAGTGTTGCTGCTCTTAGTTCTAATCAATAGAAGAAATGCGGATAAAAGGGAACCTATCAAGAAAGTATAAGAATACTTATGATATATTTTTTAAAATATTATCCTTGGAATAATATTTGATTTAAAGGAGGAAAGCGATGAAGAAATATATTGGATTAACTGCCCTGTTAATACTTATGACATTACTTGCAGGATGTGCTAAAAACGATGGGAATAAGGTCTATGTATATAACTGGGGAGAATATATTGATTATGAAACACTAGACATTTTTACAGAGGAAACAGGTATCACAGTAGTATATGAGGAATATGAGCTAAACGAGGATATGTATCCTAAGGTTCAATCAGGAGCTGTCAGCTATGATGTAATATGTCCATCTGATTACATGATACAAAAAATGATCGAGAATGACCTTTTGCATCCACTTAACTTTGACAATATACCTAATATTAAGTATATTGACGAATCATATCTTGAAAGCGCTGAGGAATTTGATCCAGGTAATAAGTACTCAGTTCCATATACATGGGGAACTTTAGGGATTTTATATAACAAATCCATGGTAGATGAGCCCATAGACAGCTGGGGAGTTCTCTTTGACGAGAAGTACTCTGGTGAAATACTTATGATAGATAGTGTCAGAGATGCATTTGCCATTGCTTTACAATATCTTGGCTATAGCTTGAACACTACTAACGAAGCTGAGCTTGAGGAGGCCAAGGCCCTATTAAAGAATCAATACCCCTTGGTGCAGGCCTATGTGGTGGACCAGGTCCGTGATAAGATGATAGGGGGAGAGGCTGCTATTGGGGTTATCTATTCAGGAGAGGCCATATATACCAGCAGGGAGAACCCTGATTTAGAATATGTAGTTCCTAAGGAAGGCTCCAATGTATGGATTGACGGCTGGGTAATTCCAAAGAACAGCAAGAACAAGGAGAATGCAGAGGCCTTTATTAACTTCATGTCTAGACCTGATATAGCACTTATGAACTTTAATGAAATCACCTATTCCACCCCGAATTACGGTGCCTGGGATTTAATCGAGGATGAGGAAGTTAAAAATAGTCCTGTCGCCTTCCCTTCTGATGAAATACTGGACCGTTGTACCGCATTTAGATACCTGGGCGAAGAGATGGAAGCTAACTATATCCAGAAATGGAACGAGGTCAAGGGCGAATAATAA
>JGI24709J26583_10000899_pt1 | contig 25219 bp, 24 predicted proteins | sample BioPla2DNA1_FD_26583 | JGI IMG/M metagenome (IMG submission 26583) | reverse complement strand
CTGTCTTGTCACCTGCAAAAAGCTGAAGGTCGAACGGTCTTTCGGCAAATGAAAGCTTGTTGGGCAAAGTGTTGTCTTCTAAGCTCAGGATTTCTTGTTCTAATAGAAGAGAAAAGTGGAAGCTCATGGGGAGATCAACCTTGAAATCTCGAAAATTTTGTTGAGCAATATCTCCAGAAGATCTCTGGAGGCGTCACCCAAAATGTGGATGAAGAGCACTATCATCAAAAGGCCGGCCAGTATTTTGATTGCAAATCCAAGCTGGAATATGTTGATTTTGGGCACTGTTCTGGCGATTATGCCGAGAGCCACGTCGCTTATAAGGGTAACGGCTATTATAGGCATGGCAACTTGAAGACCTGATACAAAGAGAACCTTTGTGGATTCCATTATTTCCTTTATTGCTAATATGTTTAAGTCAGCTCCGGCGGGCGGTATTTTTAAAAAGCTGTCAAAGAAAGCTTTTAGAATTATCAAATGCCCGTTGATGCAAAGAAATATAAGCATTCCCAAAAGTCTGAAAGAGTCGGCTACTATTCCAAGACTTTGTCCTGATATGGGGTCTGCGACTTGCACAAAGGAAAATCCGATTTGCATGCCAATCATGTTGCCGCCCATTCTCAGAGCTGACTCCGCCAGAATAGCTACAAAGCCTATTGCAAATCCGAATGAGAGTTCTTTGATGACCAAAATAGCATAGCCCCCTGCTGAAAGAGCTGGGAATGTGTGAGTCTGTAAGAGGGCTGGCAACACCAGCAAGGCGCAAAGCGCGGAAAGTCCGGCTTTCACTCTGGCTGAAATCTGGTTGCCTGAAAAAACAGGTGTGTATAAGAAAAATCCGCTGAATCTGACAGTTGCTGCCAAGAAAAGACCAAATGCGTTAAGAAAATAAGCTTGAGTCATTTAGAAGGCGTAGTTTTCAAGTCCGCCTAAAAGGCGTGTGGCGAAACCCATCAAAAGATTCAGCATCCAAGGTGCAAGCAGAATCAAAGTGATGGCGGTTGCAAAAAGTTTGGGAATAAAGCTTAAGCTTTGTTCCTGAATTGATGTGGCAGTTTGAATTATACTGATGGCTATCCCAAGAAGCATTCCGACAAGAAGCACTGGAGCGGAAAGTGTGAGACACATCAGAAAGGTGTCTTTGAAGAGTTCTATGAATACCATTTCGTCCATTCAGTTATCCCCCAAAGCTTGTCACCAAAGATTTTATGACAAGAGTCCATCCATCTACCAGCACAAAAAGAAGAATTTTGAATGGCAAAGCTATCATAGCGGGCGGTAGCATCATCATGCCCATGGACATTAAAATGCTGGCTACTACCATATCTATTACGAGAAACGGCAGATAAATGACTACGCCCATTTGAAAAGCTGTTTTTAGTTCACTGGTTATAAAAGCAGGTATTAAAGCTAAAGTGCTTAAGTCGTTTCGTGTCTTTGGCTTTTCACCTTTTTGCATGCCTGCGAAAAGAAAAAGATCTGATTCTCTCGCATGGGAAAACATGAAGTTTCTTATCGGGACAATGCCGCGTCTATAGGCTTCGACATGGTCTATCTCGTTGGCTACATAAGGACGAACGGCATTTTGATAAACGTCGGAAATCACAGGCGACATTATAAAAAAGGTCATGAAAAGAGCTAAGCCTATAAGTATCTGGTTGCTCGGTTCTTGCTGAGTGCCCAAGGCTCTTCTCACAAATCCTAATACTATGATTATTCTGGTAAAACTGGTGAGCATTATCAGAATCGATGGGGCGAGGCTAAGAATTGTGAGTATGATCAGGATTTGAAGTCCTGTGCCCAACTGTTGTCGTTCACTTCCAGGGTTTACGTTTATATTGAGTTCAGGGAGTTCAGGAAAAGCTAAGGTGAAATCTTCGGCTATTGTTGTTTCAGATGTTGTTGCGGTTGCCTGCCTTTCAGTTTGTGCTGACAAGGGCATGGGGTAAAACAGAATTAAGCAGAGAAAGGCAACTGCCGCGAGTAATCTGCATGGAAAAACTGTCTGTTGAAAGCTTTGGGGCATAGGTTGGTGTCCTGTGTGATGGTGCACTGTGCACAATAGAAACTATACACCCTGAAAGAAAGAAAAACAAGGCATATAAAAAAGTGAAAATAAAAACTTTATTTGATTGAAAAGACCCGGATATTTGTACTATACTTCAGCCAAGCTTGAGAGAAAAAGGAGGGGCAATCTATGGCAAATGCGGCAAAAACTGCCTCTGGCAGTGCTTTTGGCGGATTGTCTTTGGATTGGCTTGCAAAGAGTCAAGGCCTGCTTTTTGCTGTAGCTCTGGTTGCGGTTATCATAATGATGATAGTCCCTTTGCCCTCGCCGCTTGTAGATCTCATGTTGACACTGAACATAGCTCTGTCAGTTATTATATTGCTTGTTTCTCTATTCAATAACGATGTCTTGAGCTTTTCCTCTTTTCCTACAATTCTGATGGTGACTACCATTTTCAGACTGGCTTTGAACGTAAGCTCTACCAGAATCATCCTATCTGGAAAAGGTTCTACTCTACAGCTTGTCAAATCTTTTGGAAGCTTCGTTGTTGGCGGCAACTATATTGTAGGGTTCGTTGTTTTCCTTATATTGGTTCTGATTCAATTTTTGGTTATAACCAAAGGTGCTGAGCGTATTGGCGAGGTGACGGCAAGATTTACTCTTGATGCTATGCCTATTAAAGGAATGGCCATAGATGCTGACTTGAATGCTGGCGCAATAACTCAGGAAGAGGCTACGCAAAGAAGACTTGAGCTTTCTCGTGAAGCGGACTTTTACGGCTCAATGGACGGTGCGACCAAGTTTGTCAAAAACGATACTATCGCAGGCATTATAATCACTGTTATTAATCTGCTCGGCGGTATAGCTATAGGCGTTATATTCCGAGGAGAAGGCGTTATGGACGCTCTTGCCGCTTATGCTTTATTTACTGTGGGCAGCGGTCTGTGCACCCAGCTTCCTTCTTTGATGATTTCAACTGCTACAGGTATAGTTGTTACTCGCAGCTCATCGGACAGCAGCCTTGGCCAGGAAATAAGCATGCAGCTTTTTTCAAACGCAAAAGTAATAGGCATAACAGCAGGACTTTTGATTTTTCTTGGCACTATTCCGGGCTTGCCTAAGCTCAGTTTTTTTACTTTAGGTATAATGCTCGCGATTCTAGCTTATGTGCTGGCTAAACATAATGAATTGGCTGTTGTTGCCGAGGCTGAGGCGGCCGCGGCGGCTGTGGAGCAAGCGCCGAAGGGCCCCGAAGATGTATCTTCATTGCTGGCTGTGGAAAATCTTGAGTTGGAAATAGGCTATAACTTGATTCCCCTGGTTGATACAGAGCAGGGCGGCGACCTTCTGAATCGCATCACTTTAATTCGCAGGCAAATAGCTATTGATTTGGGACTGGTTGTGCCCTCTATCAGAATAAGAGACAATATACAATTGCAGCCTTCTACATACGTTTTTAAAATAAAAGGAAGTGAATATGCGCATTACGAAATTATGCCGGATCATTACCTTGCGATGCTCACAGGTGAACCTTCACCTGATGTTAAAGGCATAGAAGTTAAAGAGCCTGCTTTTGGTTTGCCCGCTTTTTGGATAACACCCGAAATGAGAGAAAAAGCTGAGATAGCAGGCTACGCTGTGGTTGATCCTTCCACGGTTATAGCTACACATCTGACGGAACTGATAAAACGCAATGCACACGAGATACTGGGGCGCAAGGAACTGCAACAGCTTCTGGACTCTGCAAGAGAAACTGACCCGCTTCTTGTGGATGAAGTGGTGCCCAAAATTATAAGCAATGCGACTCTTTTAAAAGTTCTCCAAAACTTGCTTTATGAAAATGTTTCTGTGAAATATTTGACTGTAGTGTTGGATGCTTTCTCTGGCTGTCACGGCATAACAGATACTAATTTGCTGACAGAAATTGCACGTCAGGCACTTTCAAGACATATTTGTAAAGATTTGCTTGAAGATGATGGCGTTTTGAGAGTAATATCAATTGATCCTCAGCTGGAACAAAGTCTTAGCTCTGCTCTGCAAAATGTGGACGGAGTTATGCACCTGGCTATTGATCCTGCCAGCGCAAAGCTTCTGATGGAAAAGATGACGGCATCTATCGAGAAAGCTGTAAGAGAAGGCCACTCGCCGATTATACTTTGCAGTTCGGCTTTGCGTCTTAGCATAAAGCAGCTTGCCAATCGTGTAGCCCCTCATTTGGCTGTTCTTTCTTATCAGGAGATTCCAGCAAATGTGAACTTTGAAACTATAGGCATTATAAGTTTGAGAGAATAGTGAATGCAACTGATAACTGATAACTGCGTCTGCAAATGCTCTTTCAGCGAAAAACGGGAGCAATTCATGGAGTCTGTTATGAGACCGGCTCCTTTTGCTGCTATAGCTTTTGTTTTTCCTGATATGGAAGAGTTTGGGATTTTGCCTCCTGTAAAATGGTTTGACAGAATCGCTGAAAACACTTCTAGCATTTGCCTGTGGGATCAGGCGGGTTTTGTTCCCCCTGACTTGATTCCTCAAACTCAGATCAGACTTGCTTATCCTACTCCGGTAAGATTGAATGGCAAATCTAATGCTGTCACTCTTCTTCCGCAACTTTCGGTGCCATGGATGTCTGAAGATTGTAACGAAGAAGATTGCTACGAGTTTTTATCGCATCTGGCTAGGTCTTTGAAGCCATATTCGCAAGTTTGGGTGACAATTAAAGCTTCAGATATTTATTCAAAACAAGGTTTATTGCACGCTACAGATGCGGCATGTGTTCTAGTTCCAGCTTCTCAAGAAGGTATTTTGCCTTCTTACGAAGCAATAAAGTCTATAACTTTGTCAGGTTATTTTGCTCCTCTGGGTATCTTGCAGTATGCCTCTTCAGAAGCCGATCTTCAAGAAGATTACGCTGACAGAATTAAAAAAGTTGCAAAGAGATTTTTAACGCTTGACCTTGTAGAAGCCGGAGTGATATTTTCTAGCGGAGGGTATGAACAACCTGAAAAAAAAGACGGATCTTTGGGAAAGCGCATTTTAGAACTTAACGCTCGAGAGCGGGACTTTTTGTATTGCCTGTTTGAGAGCGTTTTATATAGAGAGAAATAGACGGATTATGGCGGAATCGACTCTGGAAACAATAGAGAGCATTGTAGAAACAGCAAGGCGTGAAATAAAGCCTTATGTTGCAGAGCGCTTGCAGTCGCGCACTCCCAGATTGCCAGGAGCTAAAATAGCTCAGACAATTACTGTCACTTCTGGCAAGGGCGGAGTAGGGAAAAGCAGCCTCACGGCTAATTTGGCAATAAGCCTCGCTATGTCAGGCAAGAAAGTTATAGTGCTTGATGCTGATCTGGGGCTTGCGAATGTAGATGTTATTTTTGGCGTGCGTCCCGAATACAGCCTTTTGGACGTAATCTCGGGTGAGCGCAAGATTGATGAGATAATGGTTGAAGGACCGCACGGCATACAAATAATAGCAGGCGGTTCGGGGGTGGCTGAATTGGCTAATCTTGATTCTGAAAATGCTTCGCAGCTCTTCCAGCAACTTACTTTCCTTGAAGATAAAGCCGACTATCTTTTGATAGATACAGGCGCAGGTCTTAATCGCACCGTGCTCTCCTTTTGCCAAGCTGCTGATAAAATAATTGTAGTGACTACAACAGAGCCTACCGCCTTGGTTGACGCTTTCGGTGTAATTAAAGTTATCGTCAGGCGTGAGAAAAAAGCTAATTTGTCGGTTCTTGTAAACAGGGTTGAATCAAAAGAAGAAGGCGAAGAGATTTATTGCAGACTTGCTTATGTGGCGAGAGAATATTTGGACGGCTACGAACTTTCATTCATGGGAAGCGTTCCTCAAGACAAAAATATGCACTTAGCCATAAGAAAACAGCAGCCGCTTCTCTTGCTTTTCCCCGATTCACCAGCCGCGAAAGCTTTGCAGAGGCTATCAAAGGCGGAGCTGTCAGGTGTAGCTGATGAGTTTGATAGCGAGGAACATGCAGGATTTTTTACCAGGTTGGCGAATATTTTTAAGGGAGGGGCAGCGTGAGCACAGTTTACAGGCAAACTACGACTATTGTCGCTACCACTCAATATGAAGCCAAAATTAAGGCTGAACTTGCCTATGGCAAGGACGGTTTTGAAGTTGTGGAAAAGCGTAAAGTTGAAAGGCCGCTCATGCTTGGTTTCGGAACTGAAACAGTATGGGAGCTGACTATAGCTGTAAACAAAGAACGCCTCTCGGATGTGTTTGTGCAAGAGCGTAACGATGTTCCGAAGCGCCCTGTTATTTCCAGAGAAATCACTCCAGGAACTAAAATTTCACCTTCATCTTTAATTGGAAGACCATCATCCTTACCATCTTCTTCTTTTTCCATAGATATTGACGAGCCTGTAGTTGTGCCTAATTATGCTGCAAGACACGCAGGGGCTCAAACCTATAAGAATGTGAGCAATCTTTCTGAGAGCAGGGCAGTTAACGCTCTTCGCTCTATTCAAGATGGCGAGGATGATCCAAAACCCTCTAAGCAAGCTGTTAAGCTGATAGAGTCTGACAAGTTCACTAACATCATTGATGAGCTTATCGGCTGTAAAGAAATGGACAAACCTTTTGATGTCTCTGGACAGGATGCCGCAGATTCTGAAACCTCTCGTATTTTGATGAACGAGATCGCTAGCCTTAAAAAGATGCTTTCCAAGATAGTCCAAGGTTCAGGCACTATGCTTCAGGAGCCTCTGGGTGTAGCTTCTGTAAGAAATTGTCTTGAACATATCGGAGTTCCTAACAACGTGATTGAACACGTTCTGAAAGAGGCTCTGGATGGAGCAGGCAAGGAAATTCTTGATGTTCCCCTTAAGGTTTTTAAACTGATTGAAGCTTGGCTGAATAAAAATCTTTCTTTTATTTCTGATTCTTTAAATGACAGCAGCGTGAAGCCTAAAATAATTACTCTTATGGGACCTACTGGCGTTGGTAAAACCACTACTATTGGAAAGATAGTGGGCAGGTATCGCCTTACCCCTGGCAGGCAACGCAGTTCAGTAGCCGTTTTTACTTTGGATACCTACAGAATAGGCGCTTCGGATCAACTGGAAACCTATGCCGATATTTTTGATGCCGAGCTTGAAGTTCTTTACAAACCGGAAGAGCTTGAGGAAGCGGTTAAAAAGCACAAAGACAAAGATCTGATTGTAGTTGATACTGCGGGCAGATGTCAGAAGGCTACAAAAGAACTTCAAGAACTTAAGCTTTTCTTGGATAAAATCCCTCTTTCTACACGATATCTGGCTCTTTCTTCTACCTCGAAATATGATGATATGCTTGATGTGGTTAAATGTTTTGACAAGGTAGGTTTTGATCGTCTGATATTCACTAAGGTTGATGAAACTAATACAGTAGGTTCTTTGTTGGCTCTTATGCTAAAAACTGGCAAGCCTTTGGGCTATATCACCAACGGCCAGACAGTTCCAGATCATTTTCAAGCCGCTCAGCCCGATTTTTTCACCTCCTGGCTTATGCTATGATTTTAAGAAGAGCTTAAAATAATGGAGTAGGGCTATCGGCGGGAGTAGCGAAAGCCAAAGATGCAGGATAAAAACTGCATAAAAGACTAAAAAATTATTTATAATTTCTTTAATTTCTAATTTATTCTGCTACCGCATAATCACAGTTTTTGCCTGAGCCTCTGATTAAGAGAGATGCTAATAATCTACTAAAGGCTTTCATTAAGAATTGCATACTCAAGTGATTAGTAATACTGGACACTTGCTATTGCCTCTGCGTTTTAGTGCCTATTCTTATGAAAAATATACTGTTTATTTTGCAAGGCTTTTTTTACTTAAAGAAATATTATCTTATTTTATAAAAAGTTAATTTATAAGAACTTTTACTCCTTTTAGAACTCTCTCTGTTCTATGGTTAAAGAGTATTTATGCAGTTTTTAAGTAGAATGAAAATAATTCTTGACTTATTCTAAAGTTTATGGCATTCTAATTATAGAATGAATCCAAAGAATGAAAACGGTAAAGGAGAGATGCAAATGGATGCGATTTCAATATTAACTGCAGCTGGCATCAATCCTTCTGTTCAAAGGATTCAAGTTATAGATTATTTTCTGAAGAACAAGATACATCCAACGGCAGAGCGAATATACTCAGATCTAAGACAAGATATGCCTGCGATCTCGAAGGCGACTGTTTACAACACCTTGTCTCTCTTCGAAGAAAAAGGCTTGATAACTGTGATAGCCATAGAAGAAGGCAAAGCAAGGTATGACTTTATGGAAAGTCTTCACGGACACTTTATATGCAGCTCTTGCAAACAAGTGATTGACGTGCCTTGCGAAGTCAAGTGGCACCCTTCAGTCAAAGAATTTGATGTTCATTCGGAAAAAATTCTTATGAGAGGCATTTGTAAAGAATGCCTGAATAAAACTGACAAATAACTTTTAAGGAGAATCGATATGACACAGAACAACGTAAATTTCCCTCTAATTGGAACTCCCGCACCTGAATTTACAGCAGTAACCACACAAGGCGAAATAAATTATCCTAAAGACTATAAAGGAAAATGGACCATTCTCTTCTCTCACCCTGCAGACTTCACGCCTGTGTGCACGACAGAGTTCATGACATTCGCAAGCATGCATGATGAGTTTAAGGCTCTAAATACTGAACTTATAGGTCTCTCGATTGACTCGATTCACTCGCATCTTGCTTGGCTTAAAGCTATTCAAGGCTATACTTGGAATGGAATCGAAAAGCCGGTTGTAAAATTCCCTCTGATAGCTGACATCAAGATGGATGTTGCTTCCAAATATGGCATGCTTCAGGGCGAATCAGACACAAGTGCAGTTCGTGCAGTGTTCTTTGTAGACCCCGAAGGAATTATCAAAACTATTCTTTATTATCCTTCTTCTCTTGGCAGAAACTTTAAGGAAATCAAGCGCATTCTCCTAGGTCTCCAGAAAGCAGAAAAAGATAAAGTCGCTCTTCCTGCAAACTGGGAACCTGGAAAAGACGTGATAGTACCGCCTCCTGGAACCTGCGGCGCTATTCAGAAACGTATGGAAGAAGTAAAGGCTGACGCCTACGAAATGAAAGATTGGTATCTCACCTTTAAGAAAGACAAGTAACCCCCTCCTCTTCTCTCATATAACGCCTCGCTGAATTTTCAGCGAGGCGTTTTTTCGGTTATAAGAAGGCTCTCTGGTTCTGGCAATATTTGTTTTAAGGTGATAGCATAGCGATCTGTTGCAAGATCTCGGATTTCTTTATCCGAGAGCAAGGAGTAGAAAATGTTCAGAACAATAGATCTGTTTGCTGGTATAGGCGGTATAAGGCTTGGGTTTGAGCAAGCTTTTAAAGAGAAAACAGAAACAGTCTTTGTAAGTGAATGGGATACAAAAGCTCAAGAAACATACCGGGCAAACTTCAATGATGAAATAGAAATTATGGGCGATATCACGAAAATCGCTGAAGAAGATATTCCTGAACATGATATTTTACTTGCCGGCTTTCCTTGCCAAGCTTTTTCTCTTGCTGGACAACGAAGAGGTTTTGAAGATGCCAGAGGAACCTTGTTTTTTGATGTGGCTAGAATAGTAAAGCATCATCAGCCGAAAGTCGTGTTTGCAGAGAACGTTAAGAATCTGCTTAATCACGATAAAGGCCGCACTTTTAAGGTTATTAAAGAAATTTTAACCGACTTAGGCTATAGCGTTTTTCATCAAGTTTTAAACAGCAAAGACTTTGGAGTTCCACAAAATAGAGAAAGAATTTATATAGTCGCATTCAGAAAGAATATAGCCCCTGAAAACTTTGAGTTTCCTGAAAAAACTGATGACACAAAAACAATCGCAGATATTCTTGAAGAAACTGTGCCTCCTACAAGATACTATTTGTCCACAGTTTATTTGGATACTTTAAGAAAACACAGAGAACGCCATGAAGCTAAAGGAAATGGCTTTGGATACGAAATCAGAGAACATGATTCGATTGCCGGGGCGATTGTTTGCGGCGGGATGGGAAGAGAAAGAAATCTGGTTGTAGACGAAAGGCTGACAGACTTTACTCCTGAAACCCATATAAAAGGCGAAGTTAATAGAGAATACGTAAGAAGGATGACCCCTAGAGAATGGGCTAGACTTCAGGGCTTCCCTGACACTTTTAAGCTAGTTGTTGCGGATACCCACCTTTACAAGCAATTCGGAAACTCTGTAACGGTTCCGGTTATAAGAGCAATTGCCGAAAAGATTAAAAATCATCTGGAAGGCGGAAAATCTGTGGATAAAAAAAAGAAACATTTGAGTGGAGCCTGTGGTGACTTTAAATCTTAGTATAGCGAAAATTTCGGACAGAGATGAAAAACTTTCTATTGTCAGAGAAGTATTGGCTGATCTGTCTGAATGGTTCGGGATTCCTGAGGCTGTCGAAGAATATATAAAAGAAGCAGGGAATTTGCCTTTATGGGCAGCCAAAGTCGGAGAAAATAATGCAGGTTTTGTGACTTTGCGAGAATCCAGCAAAGACTGCGGAGAAATTCATTGCATGGGAGTTAAAAAGCTTTGGCACAGACAAAGAGTCGGAACTTTGCTTATGAATGCCTTGATAAAAGAAGCGAAAAACAAATACGAGTATTTGCAGGTCAAAACGCTGGATGAAGGGCAATGTGAATATTATGACAGGACTATCAGATTTTATCGGAACTGCGGCTTTAGAAAGCTGGAAGTCTTTCCAACCTTATGGAGTGAAACCAATCCTTGCTTGATTATGATAATGAAAATCGGTTAATTCACTATTTCCGATCCATTACACCTTGCTTCCTGTTTCAGATGTCGTCTTAACTTTGCGCAGGATTTTTTTTGTTCTTTCCAGCGGCAAGGGCAGCTCTTCTTCGTTGAAGTAGTCTATTTTAACCACTTTGACTACAGCTTCGTGACCGTCAGACCCGACTGGGACATACACTAAGTCTCCGATCTTGATGCTGTCGTCATCAGTAAGGTAATAATAAGTCTTGTAGCCTTTACTGAAGGTTACGCTGCATAAAATATAATCTGATTTGCGGCGTTTGGGTTTTCCGTAAATATCGGGATTTAAGATATCTCCAATACCATAGTAAAGCATAAAATCAGAGAGCTTGGTCGCAATTTTTTCAAAGTGCTTTGGAAGTCCATTTTTGTCGTAACTGCCTTCAATAAGAAGTTGAGGGGCATTTTTGTAATCAATTGTGAGCTTATAGTCTTTTGTTTCATCCGAGGCATCAATGGCATCATCAGGATTGCCTTCTATGTCTGTAAAGAAGCCTTCGTTTGCAAAAATTCCAAAATCGTCCATCAGGCTTTTAACAGCCTCTTTCATTTCAAACTTATGAGATATTTTGCACCCTGGGCCGACATTCTGAAAATATTCGATAGTTCCGGCTTCCCTGTCTAAAATCAGTTGCTCCGAGTAGTCCCAAGATAAATATCTTGAAAGAGGGTCTTTGGCTATTTCATCAGGATGGATTTTTGCCAATCTACGATAATCCAAGGTAAATTTGGTTATTTCGCCATTATCATAAGAGTTGCAATCAAAAACCCACAGGTTTGGTATGTCGAGGCTCTCGCGAATCAATTGCGACAAGTCTGTGCCGTTATGATCGAAATAGTTGTCAATAGGGTGTGAATAATTATATGTCTTCCCATCTCTATTAGTCAGCTCTAGGTTCCAATAACCAGCGTCACATCCTGGAGGGCCTATATGAGAGGTGTAGGCAAAATACTCTTCAAAGATTTTCAGTAAGTTTTCAGCAAGTGCCTTATTGATTTTAAAATTTTTTGTTCTGGCTGTCTTATCTTCTTTTGAGGTATCTGTATGATTATAAGCTGAAAACCATACTCTTCCTTGTCTGGTGATAGTAAGTCGCTGCTCTATTTCTTTGCCTATTAGATGGGGTCCCAAGCAAACCGCTCCGTATGTAGTAATACGTATCTTCCTCAAAGTGCCTTCAAATGTGTAAGGATTGCTTTCCGTAAGAGAAGCCAGATGTTCAAAAGCCAGAATGAACCATTCTCTGTTTTGGGGCTGAAAAGTTTCTTCATCTTTAAAAGCCCAATAATTAAAGTATTTCCATAGAGCATATATTGCAGAGGTAAGAAAATGAAGGCTTCTGAATTCGGATATTGTTTGCTTTACTTCTTCGTGGTTGTTTGCCATTTCTCCATATCTTCCTGAGAATTCAGGAGCATATTCCAGACTGAATCCTAGAGCAGCGCATTCTTCTCCTAATAAGCAGTCAAACAGCTCTGTTTGATTGATGCTTCGGTCACGAAATTTGTCCAGCCATTTCAGGGCGAATTCATGAATCTCTTTTTTAGGTGCAAGTCCGCTCATTTTATTATCCTCTCTGTTATCTATGTAAGCATTTTAACTTAATGAGAGTGGCTGGAGCAAGTTAATGGAAAGGGAATGGAGCATGTTCTGAATAAAATCCCATTTGTGGTGACTGCACGTCTTATTACTTGTTTTTTTCATATCAATATAAACTAAGATAACTTTTATCTGTAATCTCTTGCCATGCTTTGAAATTTAATATATAATGTGATTGTAAAAAGGTTGTTTTTATATCTGATAGTTACTTAACTTTGGACTTTATTATTCATATTTCATTAGGAGAATCTTATGAAAAGAAATTTTTTAACTTTTTTTATTATGCTGCTGATATTCAGTTTTTCAGTAACAGCATATAGTAAAGAATCCTGTGCTGATTGTGACAATCCAATTTGTCAGGAAGATCCGCTTCGTTGCAGTCGAAAAGAAGCGAAAACACCTTCTTCAAACCCCGCTCTTTTGGGAATCTGGCGTTTGACTGAAGCACGCCGCTTTATGGTTGAAGAGGAAAATGAGGATTTGGAAAACGTTCGCGACTTGAAAGATATGGGACCATTTCTTCCTGTAGAACTGAACAAACAAGGACATACAATAACTTATAATTTTTATAATGAGAACACTCTTTTGATTACTGAATGTGAACTGGCTTTAGACAAAAAAGGTAATAAAATAATTACACTGGATGATGATGAACCCGTTCCTGATACAGATTATTTTCGTTATAAATTAAAAAACAACCTTTTGATGTTTTATTATGATGGGGAAGAAGAGGACGAAGATAACTGGGGTGCTATCAAATATAAGCTTGTTGACGGCAAGCTGCATCTCACGGAGCCTGAACTAGAAGAGTCGATAATGATTTTGACCAAAGTAAAACCGTAATGAAGTTTATTCTGAGATAAAAGTAAAAAATAAATAGGTTGAAACGGCTGTCAGAAGCTCATATATAAGGCTTTTGCAGCTGTTTTTGTATATTATGAGATATTAATATGTAAGACTTTTAGATGTTTTTTTAGAGATTTCAGATAAATTTCTGCGGAAGGATTAAAGATTATGTGGGCTTTATATGCAGTATTATCAGCTGTTTTTGCAGCACTTACTTCTATTCTTGCCAAGATTGGAATTGAAGGCGTTAACTCGACTCTGGCAACAGCGATTCGTACAGTGGTTGTTTTAATTATGTCATGGGGAATGGTTTTTCTTACAGGCACTCAGAAGGGGATCGGAGATATAGCTCATAAAAGCTGGCTGTTTCTGATTTTATCAGGTCTTGCTACCGGAGCTTCATGGCTTTTCTATTACAAAGCCTTGCAGATAGGCGAAGCCTCCAAAGTTGCTCCTATAGATAAAATGAGCGGTGTGCTTACGATTATCTTGGCATTTATAATTTTGAAAGAGCAGGTTACAGCGAAAGCTATAGCCGGTTCTATCCTGATAACTGCAGGCACCCTTTTGATGGCACTCTAAGTATTTTTAACCGAAGGTTAAAAATCAGTTGTGAGTGATGAGTGTGTGCGGAGGCTTGAAGTGTTTAGCTTCTAGATATTAAGAGATGATAATTATTAGTGAACTTCCGAATACTAAAAAAGATAAAAATCCAGCTTGATCAAATTGTCTTGCCCGTGATTTTAATTCTTTTAAAGAATGAAATTCGCGGTCAATTTTATTCTAGGAAATTAGATAAAGCAAAAACTCCAAATAGCACCTTAAATTGCGAGTTTTCAATGTTTCAAAATCTTACACTCATTTTGGTTCATTCATTATTGAAACACACTAATAAATAGATTATTCTTTTCTAATAAAAGATTGTTTATAGGAGGATTTTATGAAAAGAGGTATTTTGTTTTTCTGGCTTATAGTGCTGATTTTCAGTTTTTCGCTTACAGGTTGCGGTGGCGGAGGCGGCAGTGACAGGGAGCTGTCACCATATATTGATCCTGAAATTTTAGGCCACTGGGAGCTTACTTCATGTGAAGTTAAGCTTGAAGATGGAACAACTGTAATGGCAGATGTTTTGCCGCACGAGTATACAGACGGAGATAAAGTTAAGGAGTATAGAGGGACAATAAGCTTCCATGACAATGAATTATACACGCTTNATGCTTGGGATTTGAGTACAGTGACTCCTGTTTTAAGGGAATCTCCTGCCTTGGGGGAAAGTCCTTACACGCTTCAGACACCCGGACTTTTTACAGACTTGGAGATCGCGATCCAATATCTTTGCCAAGACAACTTTGTGACTTTGAGCAGAACCGATTCCTCAAAAGATGTTAGAAAATATAAACGTGAAGGAAGCCAATTGATAATCTGGGATAAAAATGGCGAATTACGCAGATATTTTAAGCAAATAAAATCTCTTGTTTAAAACAAACTATATAAAATAATCAGCCTCGCTTGGAAGCCTTAACCTTCTCAGCTGGGCTTTTTTATTTTAGTCTATATGAAACATCTGTGTTCATCAGCGTTGTCTGCTGATGAATTTTTTTTTAGAAAAAGTACTAAAGTTTTTTACGAGTGATGACGATAAAGATTTTGGGAAAGTATAAAAAAATGAAAGGAGGTGACAAATAATGCATAATTTGTTCAGCGAAACTCACTCTACAAAAGCGAATATGCCTCAAAGCGTCTTTTTTGCTTCCACTCATAAAAGCGAAAATAAGGCAAAAAATTCTTTTTCGGCGAACTTTTCTGAAATCTTCAACAAAGAAATGATGAAAAATGCTGAATCGGAAAAAAACGCATCAATGAGAGGCAAGTTCAGTAAGCCTGTTGAAATTATTTTCGATAAGGCTGACTCAGCTTTTCAAAAATCTGCAAACTTCAATCTGAAAGATAAGCCGCTTCTCGAAAGAGGCGCTCAGAAGAAGTTGTTAGAGAAACCTTATCTCAAGAGTAATGAAAAACCTGAACTTCAGCAAAATGAAGCAAAAGCTTCCGATAAGCTCTCAAGGTCTGAAAGTCAGGATAATAGCGAAGTTTCTGCGGGAAATGTTGCGGCAAATAAAAGTCAAGAGCCTGCGAAGGGCTTTGAAAGTGGCAATTGCCAAGAAGTTTCCGAAACATCTGACAATACAGCTCCCAAAGCCTTTGAATCGGCTAAAACTCTTGAAGATTCCGAGTCTGAAACAGATAAGTTGCTCAAAGCGGAAGAACTGTTTCTAACAAGCGAAGTGCCTGTTGAAATTGAACCGGCTATTCAAGAAAATTGGTTGAATTCAGAAGAAACCGCAGTTGCTGCGGAAGGTAAAACTCTTGAATTCGTCAGTGATAAAGTTGTCTTGGAAGACATGTCATCTGTGTCTGTAGTTCAAGATAAAGCCGTGGAATTGGAAATCATTGCCAAAAGGGACAGTCTTTCTGAAACAAAAGAACTTTCAGAAGCTGACTATGGCACCGAACTTTTCGAGACTCTCTCAAATGAAGAACCCAAAGAAACAATGCTTGATAGCGAAAATGTCTTTGAATCTCTGCAAATGCTTGAAAAGAGTGAGAAAACAGAAAAAACAGAAAAAACAGAAAAAACAGAAAAAACAGACAAATCCGAACAAAGTGAAAAACCTGCTTTTGCCGAAGCTTTTCAGTTTGAATCTGAGGACAAAGCAATAGAAGGCGAATTGAAGCTTTCGGATAAATCTGTTTATGAGCATCAGTCTGATATGGATTCTTCTGTAGAGCTCGAAAACTTGGAAGCGGAACAAGCGACAAATCTTGCTCAAGCCTCATCTTTGGAGACTTCAGAAAATTCTGAGGAGAAAATGTCTTTAAAGAAGCTTGGAGAAAAAGATTTCATGCCTGAAGTTGCGGAGCATAAAAAGCCTGTAAAGGCTTCGTTTGAAGAGCAAAATACATCAAAAGAAGGTTTCGCCAAAAACTTCTCTTCGAGGGAAACTCCTTCAGATGCGAAGGTCGAGCCTGCAAAGACTGTATTCAAAAACGAACTCTACGAAATGATCGAGAAAGCCGGTTTTGTAAAAAATATAAATGGCAAACAAACTATAGAGATGGAGCTCAAAGAAAGCAAGCTCGGAAAACTCTCTTTGAAAATGGTTTCAGAAGAGGGAACAGTTTCGGCGAGGCTGGTAGTTGAAAACAACATAGCCAGAGCCAGATTGGAGAGTGCGACTGCAGAAATCAGGGAAACCCTTGCGAACCAAGGTGTAGACCTGAAGGAAATTTTTGTGGACGTGCGAGCCGGAGATTCCGATAGCTATTCAGGAGAAGCTTTCAATAAAAGTGAAAATTCTTCTGCGGGAAGAGCGGTTTCTCACGAAAAGGCCGAATCTGCAAGACTGGGTAGCTACGCAATATCCGAAAGTTTGCGCAGAAAGGCTTTGCACATAAAACAGATAGATGTGACGGCGTAATAAGGAGGAAAATATGGCAATGTCCATGGTAAGCGGCTCAAGCGAAGGCATATCTCCATTTTTGGGCGGCACTGGTATAGCGACAACTAAGGTTAGACAGCCTAACAGCGAGCTCGGAAAAAACGAGTTCCTTAAAATATTGACAACCCAGCTGCAACATCAGGATCCTCTGAGTCCTATGGAGAACACTGAGTTCATTGCTCAAATGGCTTCATTCAGCACGGTTGAACAGATACTTAATCTGAACAAAACGGTGGAAGGCATATCCAACGCCTTGAATAGCAATTCCGTTTCTCAGGCTGTTATGTATCTGGGAACTAAAATAGAAGCTAAATCGGCTGACGAGTCAGGCGAGCCCATTGAGGGCACTGTTGAAAAAGTGGGCTTCCAGAATGGCATACCCTATCTGCAGGTAGGGGAAAATAAAGTGAATCTCACTGATTTGCTGTCGGTAACATACCAGTAACCAATTCACTTCAGGAAAGAAGGCGACTATGGATATCAGAGTAATTGCGAACATGCTTGAGAATGTCTCAGGAACGCAAAGACCTCAGCAGCACGGGCAAGGCTTATCCGGAAATACAGCTGTTTCCGGCAGGAACTTTGCCTCATGTTTCAATGAAGCCTTAGGAAAACCCAAAGATGATTTTCAGGTGAGCGCTCATGCTCAAAAGCGGTTTTATGAGCGAAGCATCATGATGGATTCCGCATTGCGTTCATCACTGAGCACGGCATTCCGAGAGCTGGAAGAGAAAGGAGGAAAAGACTCGTTGGTGTTGACCGACAGAGGAGCATTCATTGTGAATGTGCCTAACAGAACAGTTGTGACAGCCATGAACTTGAATGAGCTTCAGAACGGCACTATAACCAACATCGACAGCGTTAACATGCGAAAAGTATAGAAACGGTCTGAAAATAAAAACAAGGAAGCAAAAAAAGTTCTTAAGGAAAGCAAACAAATTAAAAGCAAACAGGGAATAGCAAAGAAAGCGAACAAATCTGATAAAAAGTGACCGGACCCTCACGGGAAGTCACAGTCCGCACGAACGACAGACTGCGGACTAATAAAAAAGAGAAATATCTTTGCTTTTTCCCTTCAATGCGAAAGGGAATAATGTAATGCTAAGATCATTATTTACTGGAGTCACAGGACTCAAACAGTTTCAAACCAAGATGGATGTGGTGTCTAACAATATCGCCAACGTAGATACTACTGGCTTTAAACGCGGCAGAGCAATGTTTGCGGATCTCTTCTCTGAGACAATTCGTCACGGTCAGCAGTCTTTTGGGGACTTTGGCAGCCAGAATCCGATGCAGATCGGTCTTGGCACCAAGATCGCTTCGATAGACACCATAATGACTCAAGGGAAAATCGAAAATACCGGCCGGGACAATGACATAGCCATTGAAGGCGATGGATTCTTCATGGTTAAGGGCTTCGATTCCAATATATATTACACAAGAGACGGCAATCTGAACGTTTCCGACAGTCACGATCTGATTATGACTAACACAGGAAGCAAAATTCAGGGCTGGTCTGCTATGCAGGATCCCAGAACAGGCAATCTGGAAATGAGGGAAACAGATGTTGTGCCTTATGACATCAACATAGCCCGCTATCTCAAAAAACATGCTCATCAGACAAATGAGATTACCTATTCTTGTAATCTTCAATCCAGTTCCCCTGACAGAGATATAGAGTTTGGAGTGGAAACCCTGACATTTATTGACAGTGCCGATCAAAAGCAGGATTTACGCTTCAAATTCAAAAAACTGGATGCGGAAAACTGGCTCTGGACTGCTCATGATGATACAGAAGGAAACGTTGCGACAGGAACATTGAAGTGCGATGAAGATGGCACTGTTCTGGAAAGCACAGTAGAACCTGCCGGTTTGACTTCAACTCTTTCAGCTCCATATTTCACTTACGACCCTGACGGAAACCCTCAGCCTGGTTCAGCTACCATGCCTATTAACAAAGTTACAAACCAAGGCAATGGCTTGAGCTCAGGTGTTACAGTTTCTGGAAACTTGGTCAAAGATGAAACAGTCGAGATTATTTTCGACGGCGGAGATCCGACCAGAGCTGTATCTTACAGAGTTGTGGGTTCAGAGCGCGGTTTCATACACTCAGGCACATTGGGCGGCACCCAAGCAAGATTTGCGGGTGATCCGGTTACCTTTGGACTTTCATGGACTCCCGCAGCTAATACTTCATTTACAGTTACAGACAGTCAGTTCGCTGTTCCGAGAACGGCTACTGTCAGCTTCGTTGGCGGCACTACTTACACAGCATCTGAGATAGTCGATACAATAAATAATGCTCTTGCGAATGACGGTGTCAGAGCCACTGCTTATTTTGATGCTGTCACGTCACAGTTGCAAATTGTCAGCAATGAGATAGGTGAAAGACAGAACTTGACAATAGGCGGCGCTATAGGCAACTTTGCAGACCTCGGGCTTACAGCTGGCACTCAGGTCGGGACAGGCGCAGGCAAGGCGGAAGTATACAGTGACCTTGCCATGTCTGCAGCTTTCGCGGCCGACAATGTTGACGTGACAGCTGATGTTCAGCTGGTTGTCACAGACAGGCATGGCAGAGCGGCCACTATTGAGTTTCCCGACATAGTTGCAGGTGTGAATCAGATTTACTCCAGAGGAGCTATTCTGGCTGAAATCAACTCTCAGCTTGTAGCCAACAATGTCAGCGCCAATGCGGCCTTTCTTGATACAGACAATGACGGAAGTCCAGATCAGCTTATGATCTCCAGCAATGTTCCAGGTTCAGGCGAAAGAGTTATACTGACTGGAACCAACATCGACCAGCTTGGCTTGGCTGGCGGAAGTTATAGCGGTACTGCGGCTGTCAGTCACTTCGAATACGGAGGTTTGACCTTTGACCTCACCGAGGGAACTAATCATTGGCTTCCCAACGAGTCCTTATCCTTTGTTACAACGGCGGAAAAGGGTGCCGCTAGCTCGGTGAATATTTACGTGCCTCAGCCGGGAACCAAGAAAATGGCCTTTGCGACTAATGTTAACAACCACGAATACAAAATCGAAGGAGCTGTCAGCAAAGGTGCTCAGCATAAAACCAATATAGTTATTTATGACTCCCTTGGCACCCCTCATGGCATGGTCACCACTTGGGAACATACTGACAAAACTAAGCATGAGTGGACATACAAAATGTCATACTCTCCCGATGATCCTGAAATCCTGGCTTGGCTCAAAGACCCTGCTAACAATATACTGGATCCCGAAAGTCCTACAGATGAAGAACTTGAGCGAGCCAATGATTCTTTGATCACAGATCGCACAGGCAAGATGTATTTCCAAAACGACGGAAAGATAGATGTTGCCCGTTCTTATATTCCGTCATTCAGCTTGCAGCCGAGAGGCAGCAATCCTCTCAAAATTGATCTGGCCACTGACCTTATAACTCAATTCGATTCTCAGTTCACTACTAAGGCTGAAAATCAGGATGGATATGCTATGGGTCTTCTTCAGAAGATTTACTTCGAAGAAGACGGAGTGGTTCGCGGGGTCTATTCTAATGGACAAAAGCAGCCTATAGCACAGCTTGCCATAGCTACTTTTAACAATCCGGAAGGTTTGGAAAAGAAAGGCAATAATCTCTATGCCTTTGCTCCGGGTTCAGGTCTGGCAGTTGTTTCAAGAGCAGGAGTAGGGCTTGCTGGCAAAGTAGTGGCTAACTCGCTTGAAATGAGCAATGTAGATCTTTCTCAGGAGTTCACCGATATGATTGTTACTCAAAGAGCTTTCCAAGCAAACTCCAGAGTAATAACTACATCAGATGAACTTTTGCAGGAATTGGTAAACCTTAAACGCTGATTTCAAGTAAATAAAGGCTAAAAGTTAACAGACTGGCGTTTTTGTCCGATAATAATAAGGACTGAAACGCCAGTTATTTTATAAAACTTGGAGGAGTATATCAAGGAAAGAGCCTAAAATTCGGTGAAGCCTCATTGACTTGCCTTATCAGCTCGTGTTACCTTGAGTCTAATTATGTCTTTCAAAACGAAAATATTACTCTTTTTAGTATTGCTGGTCTTAGCTTTTCTGGGAACTACATTTGTCGTGTATAGGATTTCCTCTAAAGCAGCTGCCAAGCCGGCCTCGGAGTTGCCTGCTGAGACGGTGAACTCCTATGAGAGCCAAAAAGACAAAATCAGCCGATTTAATCTTGGCGATTTTATGGCGACTGCAAGAGATCAGGAATTGCACTATATCAAGATTCAGATTGAAGTAGCTTATGTTGGCGACCTTGAGTCGGTTCTTGAAGAGCACGAAGCTGAATTGCGCGACAAAGTTACTAATCACCTCATGAAGCTGACCATTCAAAGAGCAAAAGAAGACTATATAGACGGTTTTTTGCACAAAGATCTTGAAAGAGAACTCAATAAAATATTGGGAACTTCCGCTTCTGAAAGCAGGATCGTAAGAGTTGTAATTCCTTCGTTCTTGGTTAACTGACAAAGCTTTTATCTCGAAAGGCGGAGCTGGACAGCAGATGGTTGACACCTTATCACAAAGCGAAATAGATGCTCTATTGTCCGCATTGACTCTTGTCGACGAGACGGAGATGTCCAAGGGCAAAGACAAAGCCTCATCTTCTAAGACCGCTTCTTCCGAAGATAAGAAAAAGAAAGAAACTCTCTACGACTTCAGACGTCAAACCAAATTTTCCAGAGAGCAGATGGGCACTATGCAAATGGTGCATGAGATATTTGCAAGACTCTTAGGAACCGACCTGTCTACTCGTTTAAGAGCCTATGTTCAGGCCACTGTGATGTCTGTTGAGCAAAAAACCTTTGAGGAATTTACACAAAAGATTTACAGCCCGACTTTTTTAACTGTCATTTCAGATGATGCTCTTGCTGACAAGATAATGATAGACATGAACTTAAGCATTGCCTTTGCCATTCTTGACAGACTCCTTGGCGGCAGCGGTACTCCTCTTGGTATTCTTAGACAGCTTACAGGCGTTGAAAAACGCATAATGCAAAAAATCCTTAAAGAACTGATGAAGTTCTATGAAGAAGCTTGGGAGAATATAGTAAAACTTTCACCTCAAATTGACCTTATAGAGTCTAATCCGCAGTTCGCTCAGATAGTTCCCCCTAACGAAATTGTGGTAGCAATAGCTATTGAGGTCAAAATTCACGATATTATTGGTGATATGAATATCTGCATACCCTATTGCACAGTTGAGCCAATAATCGACAGGTTTAATGCGGCTTCTTGGTTTGCGGCACTTCGAAAAGAGCCGGGGCAGGGGAGCAATCTTGCTATGCTGACACAGCTTGAGGCTATGACTGTGCCTCTTGTTGTCGAGCTTGGAACTACGACTTGTCATCTCAGCGATATTTTGAATTTGCAGCCTGGCGATTACATAGTGACTGACCAGTCGGCAAAGAATGATTTGAACATCAAAGTAGGAAATTTAGTGAAATTTTTGGGAACACCGGGAATATCTGGAAAAAGAATGGCGATATCCATAACAGAGGTTTTTGAATCCCATGACGAAACCGGGAGGAACATTTAAGTGAGCGATATACTGACTCAAGACGAAATAAACGCTTTGCTCAGTGGCGAAATCCCAGCTAAGGAAGAAAATGAGCTAAAACCTGAAAAACAGCACTCTGAGCCTGTGAAGCAAGAGACGGCTCCTAAGCAGGAATCAAAAAGCCAGTCTTCAGAAAAATCAAAAGACGGCGATGGCTACCGCTTCTCACAAGAAGATATAAATCAACTTGGGGAAGTCTCAAAGCTTTCGTTGGGTGCGACTTCTTCTGTGGTTCAAATTCTCTTGAATAAAGATATCGAGATAGAAATGCGCAGACTCAGAGTCTTGTCCTTCAAGGAAATTATAGCCGAATATAAAAACGAAGAATATGTGTTTGCTAAAATCGCTTTTACAGAAGGTTTTAACAGCATGTCTTACATACTGTTGAAAAAATCATCTTCAGCGGTTATAGGCGACTTGATGATCGGCGGAGATGGTGTCAGGAGCAAGTTTGAGGAGATTCATATTTCTGCGGTAGGCGAGCTTCTTAACCAAATGATGGGAAAGACTACCACAAGTCTTTCAGAGATATTTAAAAAGCGTGTGGATATCTCTCCGCCAGAGGTAGAACTGGTTTCTCTCAGTAAAATGAAGCCGCAAGATGAACTTTCCGAGGACTCAGAATTTTTATTGACTACTTTTTTAATTAAAATTGGTGATTTAATTACTACGGAAATCATACAGCTTCTGCCGATAGATTTTGCAGCCAGTATGGCTAAAGAATTGAATGATATCAAAGCTAGAAGAGAAGAGAAAGAAAGCACGGGTGTGAATATGGCTAAAAAAACACTGGCTGCTCCCCCTTCGCAGCAGACATCTGAACAAAAACAATCGCAGCAAGGACAGCAGCAGACTGTCTCTCCTCCGTCTTATCAAGGCTCGCAGCCATATCCTCAAACGCCACAGCCTCCATATCTTAATCCTCACGCAGGCTATCCGCAAGGGCAGCAGGGCTATGCTCCGCAAGGCTATCAGCCTCAGCCTGCCGGTTATCCTGGTTCTTATTTTCCTCCTCCTCTTCAGCAACAGCCTTTCCAAGGCCAAATGCCTCCTTATCCGCAGCAATCCGTTCCGCCTTGCGGAATGTCCCCCTTGGCGGCTCCGCCTCTTCAGGGAGCGGCTCCTGAGTTTCCTCTTTTGCAAATGCCTCACTCAATAGGTTTGCAATCAAATATAGATCTTTTGCTTGATGTGCACTTGCAGGTAACGGTAGAACTTGGCAGAACCAAAATGCTCATTAAAGATGTGCTTGAATTGGGAGTAGGTTCTGTAGTAGAGTTGAATAAGCTAGCAGGCGAATCTGTGGAAGTTTTTGTTAATAATAAACTCATAGCCAAAGGCGAAGTAGTTGTCATAGATGAAAACTTTGCAGTTAGAATAACAAGCATAGTAAATCCTCAAGAAAGGATATAAGCTCAGCGGCGAAGTTGCACAAAAGACATGCCTCAGACAAAGAAAACCATACTTATAGTTGACGATGCGGCTTTTATGCGTATGATGCTGAAAGACATATTGGTCAAAAACGGCTATGATGTCATAGGCGAAGCCAAAACTGGCAAAGAAGCTATTGAGCTGTATCAAAAACTTAAGCCCGATCTTACTACCATGGATATAACTATGCCGGAAATGAACGGCATAGAAGCTGTAAAAGCCATAATGAAGCTGGATGCTGGAGCAAGAATCATTATGTGCAGCGCTATGGGGCAGCAAGCAATGGTTATTGACGCTATTCAGGCGGGAGCCAAAGACTTTATTGTCAAACCTTTCCAGCAAATGAGAGTTATAGAAGCCGTACATAAGGCTTTAAGATAAAGAGTTTTTTAATGACTGCGAAAAAAAATATTCTTTTGCAAGTCTCCCTCATTTTTTTCTCGCTGATATTTTTTTTACCTGTTTTTGCTCAAGAACCGCAATCTGTCGGAGTGGCAGAGTATATTTCTGATGAAGCTTCGGATTCTTATGCACCTGATTCTTCAGTTGTATCTGCAAATCAAGTATCAATCGCTAATCCTGAACAACTGACTCCGAAACTTTCACCTAAACCTCAGATTTATGTCGATCCTGACGGCGATAAGCCCCTGTTTAAAAGCGATCGTGTTGCAATAGCAACTGACAGCTCCAAAACCCAAGAGGGCATGCAAGTTTTGAATTTGGCCTTGAATCTTTTTATTGGCTTATTCGCTGTAATTCTTTTAGCGTTAGGCATTTCCTATTGGCTGCAAAAAGGTAAAGTCTTTTCCGGTTCAGGACACGGAAAAGTTATTTCTGTGATTCCGCTGAATACCAAGAATTGCTTCTTGTATATAACTGAGGTTTTGGGCAGAGTTTTTATTTTGGGCGTGACAGATACAAATGTAAATCTAATAGCCGAGATAACTGACAAATTCACCTTGGACATGCTTAAGCTGGAGAATGGTCAAAGTCTTGGCGGCGCAGCCAGACTCTTCCCCTTTTTGAACAGGGCTGATGACACAGCTGCAGAAGAAACTCCTGAAACAGCTGAAACAACTCCTGACATAGTACCCCCTTCAGAAGAACAGCAGAATATTTAGGCAAAATGAAGCGATAGTGCTGTTTTTTCTCTAAAAGTTTTTTTAAAAAAGAAGAATTCATGATCCACTGATTGTAACAAACAGTGGTTAGTGGATGGTGGGTAGTGGAGCTGTTTTAGAACCGCAGCTTTTTTTATATTTTGTTTCTTTATTTGCAAGAATAACTGTCAATTCTTAATTTTAGAGATGGCAATGTCTTTTAATTGTTGACATGCGGTCGGCAAAAAAGCTATTCTTTCTCCATGAGAAAAGATACTGTACAAGCAAGCAAGCAAGCAAGCAAGCAAGCAAGCAAGCAAGCAAGCAAGCAAGCAAGCAAGCAAGCAAGCAAGCAAGC
>JGI24709J26583_10000895_pt1 | contig 25298 bp, 29 predicted proteins | sample BioPla2DNA1_FD_26583 | JGI IMG/M metagenome (IMG submission 26583) | reverse complement strand
TAACTAAACTGTACTATTCACTTGGAATGATTTTTACCTTATCAACTCCGTAAGCAACACCTAAACTTGAACCGTTATCCCAACTCATATGGATTGTTCCTATATCGTCTACCCANTTAACTGTTCCTTGCAATCCCTTAGGCATTTCCCTATATTCNTCATGCATTTCTATTAACTCAACCCTTGTGCCACTTGGATACTGCTCACGCAACTTATTTACAACTTCCCGTGGTGCACCTAACATAGTCTTACCCCCTTTCGATTAGAATCCTGTTTCTTTCACTAACCCGCCATTCTCCCAGACTAAATACGCTCTACGATTGACAGTTTCTTGCTTATACTTACCCTCTCGGGTAGGTCTAACATTAGTCATTTCTCTCCAATATGTTCTGTTATCGTACTCGGTGTGCATCTCTTACAAAACGACAATCAATATTATTGCGAACCATTGCTGCAATAAGTTCCTCACAACTCTTTTCTCCTATTCCTTTAATAGTCTTCAAGTCGTACAAGGTTAATTTTTTTAGGTCCTCCAATGTAAGTATCTGTGCACAAAAAAGTGATTTTCGTATGTTAGTAACTACTCCAATAGAACTAAATCCCGCATCCTCAGTAAGAAACTGTATCAAATCCATTTTCATAGGCTTTACTAACCTACTCTTTATAACCACAACTTCTCCCCCTTTACATCTAAGTGTCACTATTGTACACTATGGGTCACTTATTGTCAACGATTTACACATAAAATGCACGCAGGCACTAATAAATGTCTACGCCACCCCATTCTTTTATCTCTGCATAAGCTTCCTTAGCTACAACTTCAAAATATATTCGTGTAAACCTACGGTCACTTCGCAACCAAGCTATATATTCCTCATATGTAATCTGAGTAAGGTAAAGACCATATTTTCTTATTATTGCACGGGCAATATCAGTATCAGACATATTAGAAAGCTTACATGTACGCACTAGCATATAAAGCTCTCGTAATTCTTTATGCGTTTGGTCTCTCATTAAACCACTCCACAAGTTAGTTTATTAAACAAGTAGTAAAGGTTCACAGTCTTCTATTTTCAGACTTAATAGGGTACTTGAAAATAGTTGTAGTATTGACTCCTCTGTTAAACCCGTTACATGACTTATCTCAGGTAAGGTCAACTCATTAAAGTAATATAACTTAAAGATTAGTTGTTCTTGCTCGCTTAATTGCTCTAGTAAACCGATTAGTTGTAACTCCAAAGCATCCCTATCTAGGTCTAATAAATCACCCGGCCTGTCGCATTTAAGCCACATAGCCATTAAAACATCTTGTGCTGCTAAACTCTTGTTGCAGTTGTTACGTACGATAGTTTTAACGCATTGCACTAGATAGGAAGTAAAGTCGCTTTGTCTACTCCTATCATATGTATCAATAGCTTGTACTAGTCCTTGTACACCCCACTCATCCAAAGTGTCTTGTGTTATTTTGAACCCTATAAACATTCTTAACCTACCTAGATAAATCTTTATAATCTCAGCACTTTGCTCCATTAATTGCAGCTTAGTTTCCGGGGTCCTCTTAACACTATATGTACTCCAATATTGCTCTAAGTTAGTCATTATAATACACCACCTTATATCTACAAATAAATATAGCTCTATTTACGACCTAGATAAGGCTAGAACTACACTTAACTCACACTATAGCACTAATTCACACCTGATTCAATAACGTGTCTTAAAACTCGTTTAGACGCCATATAAAAACGCCCCTACTTAGTAGAGACGTTAAATAACTTCCCGAAAATATTTACCATTACACCAACAACAATACTATTTCCGAACTGTTTCCTTACCCTAGACGCAGATTGTACACTCAACATCTTTTGAATATTCTCCTCGGAAACTCCCATAAGCCTACCAAACTCGGTTACAGTAAGTTTTCTAACTCGACCAGTGTCATCTATAATAGCTGTAACTGTATTATGGTTATCCTTAACAGTAGGACACAAGCCATTAACATTTACTATTCGACTAGACTCAAAATTACTTTTCATATAGTTACCTAAAACCACTATGTTATTATAACGCTCAGTCGTAGCAAAGAAATCTACTCCTTTATGCTCCTCTAACGCTTTCTGTGTATATTCATTGGTTATGTACATTCTTGGATTATCTACTATATCGTCTAGGTAATCTCGCAGATATGTCGTTAAAGGTACAGTATCAGGGAACTCATACTTTGGTCCACCTAAAATACTTACCATAAAGCATCTCTCTCGATTCTGTGGTATTCCCCCATACTCACAACTGTTTAAAACAGTATAACTATTAACATAACCTAAACTCTCTAAAAATGNACACCACGCTTCAAAATCAGGCTTATTACGCACGGATAAAACTTGCTTAACATTCTCCATAAATAAAATCTGTGGTAAATGTAACTCAGCTTTAGTACTCTCTTTTAATATCCTCTCTAACTCCCACAACAAACCACTTCGAGTACCGCTACCTTTTTTCATACCTTGCTGCTTACCAGCCGTAGATAAATCAACACACGGAAAGCTATATGTAAGCATATACAGGTACTTATCTATTTCGTCAATAGCTAAATCCTCAGCGGTGACTTTGGTAATGCTACCTAAATTTCTATTCTGCAGAAACTCATTGTATACTCGCCTAGACCATTTAATCCCTCGACGCTTATAATCTGCAACACACATGACTTTCTTATCGTCCATAGTTAAACCTAGACGCTCTAACCTATTATAGACCTCGTCGTCAGATAAATCCTTGGCATAGTCAGTCTTATCTTTGCTATGTACAGCATTATACGATGTGTTTACGCTTATATTCCACTCGGAAATCCTATGACTCTCATAATCTATACCTAATTCGTCTAATGCCATAGCTTGACTCCCATATCCCGCAAAAGTCTCTATAAGTCTAATCTTTTTATTAAGCATATTTACACTCCTATTTCTCTTTTATGAACTCCTTCGATACATAGCTATTAAACTTAGTTGGGTCAAACCAATAACAACCCTCACATACAGTAGTGTTTTCGTCCCCATATATCCATCCTTCACTATATCCTAGGCGGCGAGCATCATATCTCTTTTTAGTTTCCTTGCATTTCTTACAATGCGCCCTCTTAGCATTATTAACAGCCTTAGATAGTGGCTGAAAGTCCTCAATACGCTGTGTAGCTACACTCATATTGGTGTGCTCGTCGTACCGGCCGCTTTTATGGTCTACTTCTATATCCGCACTTGTATCCAAGACAACACAACGCCTTTTCTTTATATCTCGCTGTATATCTCGTCGTATCTCACGGTGACTCTGCGTAATAGACTTATTCTTACCATCTAACCTGACATAAGCTACTCGTGACCCTCGCTTAGTACGAATTACATTGTACTTATCACCTAAGTAACTACCCGGACTTCTCGCCCAATCATTACCGTTCGCAGTTTTAAAGCCTACATTTAAAGCTGTTAAATCTTCAATAGCTATATCCTCACTATAATAATCCTCAGCTGTTTGGTGATTAACTGATATCCCCACGTACACCTCAAACAACATACCTCGTGTCTTCGGCCCCAAATGACACCCTCGATTACGACTAGCAAATAAAAGAATGTCTTCCTTTACCCGTGTGTAATGCCTTTCCTCTTTACTAGGTAATTTCGCTATCTTGTCTAATAGTTCTTGCTCTATCTTCTTATCCTCTCGTAACATACACCCCACCTATACTTTCTGTATTACTACCCTATGATACTTNCGCTCACCATTTATTATTGAACGAAAGCTGTAACTNTCGTTTCCCATAAAACCNGCTGATGANACTTTACCTATGAGCTCATACTCGTTTTCGTCATGCTCATATAAGTAGGTAATAGGTACACCCATTAGGCCTGTGTAGTCTTGTGGTATATCACGCACAGTTTCTACAAAAATAACCTGAGTATCATCAAATGTCTTATAATGATTAGGGTTATATTGCTTAGTAAAGCCTTTGGTCGCTGAACCTCGCTTATTTGGCAGAGAACTAAACCAACATACCCCATTAACACGCATACGATTATCTTTCTTCTCCCCCATATCCTCATAGGTCTCATAAGGACTGTAGAAATATCCGACTGTTCCTTTAAAACCACCTCGTTCTACACGCAAACGATTCCTTAGAATATAGGTAAATATATTCTTATATGTAATTGCATTTTGATTACCTATGACTATCAAATGCTTGTTATTCTCAAATATCAAATCTACAAACTTTCTAAATAAACTAAATGGTGGATTAGTTATAACAATATCACTTGATACTAAGATATCCACACACTCGTCACTATCAAATGAACCATTAGCCAACGGTGTTATAGTCTCATTAATCCCGTCGTAGCTATAATGAAAACTCCCCTCACCGGTATCTAAATTGGTAGCATGTAAGTGCTTAAGCTTAAACTTATGAAAATTATCTTTAAAGTACTTAACAAAGTTACTTTTCCTGTAATCATCACAATTACAATACACAACCTTATCGCGCAATTTCGCACCGTAGTGCTTAACCTCAACTTCAATATCTTCATAGCAAGTATAGAACTCGTCCTTTTTTTCTACCTTGGCTTTTGATAATATAGTACTTTTCTTAGACATAAATATAACCTCCCCATAAAATACTTACTTTTTCTTAGTATATTTTGCCTAAGGCCTCTAAAAAGGCGTAAAAATAAGTCTGAAAGAGGTATTCTTTCAGACTTTGTATATACTTTGATTAAACGACTTCTTCTTTCTCTTGTACCTTAACCTTTTCTAAACTCTCCATTATATCTTGCTTATCAATAGCTTTATTCAGCCAATAAAAGCATACAACTACGCTAATTGCTCCCAAGACAGTTTTCATCTTAGATTTTACGATTATGCCAGTCCTTAGCTCCCCACATACATACTTCTGTGCAAGTAAAACCTGNCATACCACACTTAGCCACAGGTGTATCATTCGGAGCGATAGCTCGTAATGTGTCCTGATTCAATTTAGACAAGTTAAACTCATTAGCAATAAACTTGCGTAAAGTTTCTGCAGTCTGTAATGCGATTTCTAACTGCGCTCTACCACACAAACGCTCTTTACACTTTAAAAAGAAATGCTTTGCAAGTCCTTCCTCGGTTATCATAACTAATGTTCCCTGAGGGAAACAATAAGCTACACTCTTTATATCTGCAAGCCATTCGGCCTCATATTCTGTACCTTTAATAATTTCAGGAACATAGAATCCAAGTTCATCCGCTGTGTCGCCTTTAAACCACATAGTGTAACTCAAAGTTCTATGCCTCTGTGCCTGAGCTAATTGTGCAAAAGTACCTTTATAAGAAACACTATATGTATTACCTATATGGTTTTCAGGTAAAACTTTCTTATGTCCATACTGACAAGGAATAAAATCAAACTCTCTACCTTTATTATCTTTCACGGGTGTTGCAAATAAACCCCACAACTCTGAATGTAACTCTCTAACACTGACCATCAACTTATCATTGAATAAATTAGAATGATTGGCAAGTGCTACATTCAAATCAAACAACCAACCAATGATGTAGCTTAATTGTCTCTGAGACACTGTATAAGCCATAGTAGTGGGTGTGAATACACTAGTCATATAACGGGCGTTTTCCTGTGCTAATTTATTTACTGTCTTAGCGTCTATCTTCGGATAAGTAGTTGATATTATTTCTTTAAACTTACCAATCCATTTCTCATATAGTGCCAATTCAGTGTTAGTTTCAGGACGCATTACAGTGTAACGAGCCGACTTCTCAGAGGTCACATAATAATTTGTGCTGTTTAATAACATAGCTAAAATTTTAGGTATACCACTAATAGATATTGTTAAACTAGCGTGGTCGTACACACTATGATGCCCACTCTTAGCTGTCATGTCAGCCCTAGCCAAAGCTTTTTCCTCATTCTGTATAGCATTATCAAGGTAATCCTCGGGCATATAACAAATACCTGCAGTTTTACCCGCTATTTTCTTAAAGTCTAAATCAACACTCGTCCCTGTATTCGTACTGCCGACTTCTACAGTCCTAGCTATAATACTTACCTTCATATTCCTTTTACTCTCCTTTATTACTAATGCTACGATTAAGAATGTCACTTAGCAGCAGAACAGCGTGATTAAACACGTAACTAACGTAACCAAACAACTGATAAGCGATAAACTTTATTGGGGGATAAAATTACACGCTATACAAAGGAGAAAAACTTAGTACTACGTACTATGAACTATCTTTTACTTACTTAGGAAGATTTCTTTGCTGTTCTGCAGCTAAGTCACACTCTTAGTGTATAGATACTACGCTTTACAGCATCGTACCTATATCAAACCTATTAATAAAAATAATTTTTGTCTACCCACAGATAAAAGCACTCGAGTGAATCAAAAACCGCCTTGACCTCGGCCTCAGTTGTTTTTATACTCATTAAAGGCAACTGAGTTTCTTTCCAAGATACTACGACATCTATACATCTTAATATGTCAGACCGTACTATGTATTCCTCCTTTGCAAGTAATCTCTCAAGTATCTGCTTGATATTCTCGCCCACAGGTGCCTGTGCTTTCTTGCGTAGATAGATAAACTCAATTAAATTTACATAACTTTGGCATATATCAATAGCCAGTAAGTTGAGTAATCCCGCAGCTACTGGTTCTTTACCTCTAAGCTTTTTCTTGACGTCACGCATCTTTGTATCCAAATTATACAAAGACATAACTTCACCCTTATAAGGATGCCTATTAAACATATCATACGTCATAATTCTTTTCTCCTTTAAAATTAATAGGCGAGGGCTAGGGAATGACCCTAACAGGTTTATTTATCGTGTATACCCAATAAATAAACTTCGACTATACAAAGCTCCTCGCATAAATGGAAGTGAGGGGAGTCGAACCCCTGTCCGAAAATACACTGATAATACTTTCTACACGCTTAGCCATTCTCACACGATTATACTGTGACCACCCTTGGCAAATGGCAATCCACAGGCGTCTCAGTATGCTGATAGTACTGTAAGAAAGCCTCAGCAAAGGAACTTTATCCTACAGAATTTTGTTTCGGTTGAACCACTTCCGGCGTAGCACAAAATCAAAAGCATTGCCAGAGGGCTTTTCAGCGTTCTAGTGAACGCCTAGTAGACTAGGCTACAGCTAACATAGAGTTGTTAGTTATTTTTCGTGGACTTTTTAAACGGTGTGCCCAAACCGTGCGTGCTTATATTATAGAAATACCCCCGTCGAAACCAGTACACCCCCAGATAAAACTACCTTATACTAGGCAGTGTCCAATCAGATTGCCTTACTGCAAAGGCATCTCCACATTCAACAATATCAGGAAAATTACTAGTTGCTATCTGTATTGCTGACGGTTCTATCTCGTAGGCCCAATACTTAACATTAGTAAAACCTAACTGTTCTAAGCAATAACGACCTGTTCCTATACCGTCATACATAGATAAGACCTGTAATTCTTCATCCCTATCAACACCTTCTAAGCCCTTACGCAGTAAATGGATTATAACCTCTGCAGTCCAACCATTACCTAACCCATGATAGGCCTTGCTAGCACTCGGTGCCGCTTTACAGTAATCGTCAGGTAATGTCTGTAATCTTGTTGCCTCTTTCACTGTCAACTTTCGTACTGCATATAACCCGTCGGCAACAGGTAGTTGGACTTTTATACCTTCTATTTCTGCAAGGCCTCCATTTACACGGTATTTTGGTGACACTTTTTCGTCTTCTGTTACAGGACATAGATATAAACCTGTCCTCGCACCCATACCGCCACCACCCGCACACTGAGTACAAGCTTTACCATTAGGTGAAAAAACTCGTGAGGATTGCGTAGTACTTATCTTATCTTTCTTATTCTTAACAGTTCCTACTCTTATACTCTTAGAACTATCTATAAGCCCACCTGTTTGCTTACCTTCATAATATCTAACATCCAAAGCATAACCTTTACCATCTTTATATGGTACACCTTGCTCTAAGATATCAGCTACCGTACAGTCACAAGACTTCGGTAACTCAACCTCACCAAAATTATGTACATAAAATCTATGCCTAGTCTGTGCTGAGAATAAAGCTGAATTTATGTATTGTAAAGGATAACCAAGCTCAGCCGCTATTTGCTCTTTAATTGCAGGTGCAGCACTCTTATTGTTTTCATATAGAAAAAAATCAGGTTGAAACTTTTCCTTAGCTATAAGGAAATTACGAAACAACTCCCAACCTAAGCCTTCGGCCTTTGTCTCTCTACCCTTTGTTTGTGCCACACTCCAATGTGTACACGGGGAACCCCCTAACAATANCCTCATAGATTAACCTCTCTTTCTGCGCTCCAATACTAGTTTATTGCACAAGGCCTGATTATGGATTTATACGAAGGGCATTTTGAGTCATACGCTTCACACCTATATCAAAATACTTCCTTTCAAGTTCTATTCCAATAAATCTACGCCCTTTGTTCTGACAAGCTACACCTGTTGTAAAACTACCCGCAGTGAAATCTAATACTAAATCACCCTCATTACTGTAAGTCTCAACTAAATACTCCACTAATTCTAAGGGCTTTTGAGTAGGGTGATACCTGATATCTAAATCACTACTATAAGTCTTACTTTTACTCGGTGTGTAAGGTACAGCACACGATACAATATTAATAGGATTTCGTTCTCCTGTATCAGGCTTACGGACACGACGCATTGTACTGTAAATGTTATTACCTACCTCTGACTCCTTAAAAGTTTTCCGTTGAGTTAAAAATTCTTTCTCAGCTACTAACCATTTCTGAGGATTAAATGTGTACTCTCCTGTTTTGGAGAATAGAATGATATCCTCAAGTACCTGTATATGGCGTTGGTCAGCCTTAAACCCATTCCCGGATTTGTTCTTAAGCCACCCAATATTTTCTCGAAACTCATTGACATTACTCATAATAAGATGACTAGTAAAAGGCTGTTTCCCAAATAAAACTACTGGAGCCTTGGGTGCAATATGATGTATACTATCCCACATTTCAGTAAAGGGGATTATCGTATCCCAAGCACATGTGGTCGTTCCATACGGTGGGTCCGTAATTATGGTATGCACTTCGACACCCTCGGTAATAAGCTGTCTCATAATAGATATACAATCTCCAAGATATAAGACACCCCGTGTGTTTCCCTCTCCTATCACTACCTTAGTCACTTTCTCAACCCCCATTTTATAGTCTATTAGGTAGTATATTTACTGCTCAGGCCCGCAACTAAAAACAGTTCAACTTCTAGTCGAGCTGCTTAAGGCTACCTTATTCGGTCTTGTATATCTTTATATCTTACATACAATGCTACAATAACCCAAAGTAATATAGATAAAAGCCATAAACCTACGATTAACAATATACATAGCCAAAGAACGTCGGAATATAGCGTTATGATGGTATAGAGCACAGCACATATACATATCAATTCTACTAAGGTCAAAACTATCAAAACTGCTTGGTATTTCCTATGCACATTAAACGCCCCTTGCTTTATCTTTAGTCGGTAACTAATTTCCACACAGCTATTTTACGACCGGTCTTTGCACATACTTTCTTTCCTACAACCTCAACCATACCTTCATCTCTCATCTCAGTTAGCCTAGGAGCTGCAAAATTACGCTCACAATATGGCGTATGTCCTTGTATAAATAGTATCTCAGCTATCTCCATAGCTGTTAATTCTTTACCATCTTTTAATACGTCAAGGATTAAAGCTCGACGTTTAGCTANACTAGGCTTAATCTTCTCATAACTAGCTAATTGNGTCTGCTCTGTCATATATTCACTCTCCTTAAACCACTTAGAATATGGGCCACCACATCAACAGTCCACCCATTCCCTAGTAACTTGCCTGCTTCATTCTTACTTACAATACTCGTATATCCCACAGGAACCCCCTGTAATTTCTCACACTCATTTATAGTTAATTTTCTATAAGTCTTGTGGTCCTGAGTTATATTTAAGTCAAATAAACTAGCACATATCGTAGGACAATTACCTGCTATATCATACACTCGGCCCCTTTGCCATGTCTGTTTTCCGGCGTTATCCTTAGGGTTTATAGTAATAATCCCATCATAACTGGTAGTCGGTGCATATACAGTCCTTTTAAGATAAAAATTTATATCTTTATCAAANGGTAAATCGTCTACAATGTCTTTAAGTACTATACTTTTTACTTCCCACGGATTGATAGGTATATTAGACCAATAAAATCGCTTTCTTATATGACCTGTGAAATACCTACTATCTATAAACACACGCTTAACACCTAGTAATTCGTCTATTTCGTCCGCTATGTCATTACGCATCCTTACATTTTCTAATAAAAAATGTACCTTAGGGTTTATAGATTTTAAGTGATTTAAAATATCGAGATATACAAAGAATAACTTACTTCTCTCATCCTCAAAATTTAATTTTTTACCCGCAATCGAAAACCCTTGACAAGGCGAACCTCCAATTAGCAAGTCAATACTACTCCAATCAATATCCCACTGTTCCCAGTCAAGAATATTTCCAAGGTGTATAGTATCTGGATAATTATGTTGCGTGACTTTTATAGCACTACTATCTATTTCACTCGCATAGTAGGTTCCTATCTCTAGTCCAGCTCTCTCTGAAGCTAGTCTTCCACAGGACATACCATCAAATAAACTTAACACATTCATTTTCATACGCATTAGGCCTCACTATTTACTGTTTTCGAATAAAATTATTGAGAAAATATGTCTTCGGCCTCTAACATCTCGGGCAACCTAGTTGCTAAGTTGTTGTAGATATGTACAACCACAGGAACTAAATGTGACGCAGTTAATCCTAGACGCTCAGCTATAAACACAAACCCATCTGTATCTATTACAGAAGCTAAGTCCGATACGGTTTGAAAATCACCACATAGATTATATATTTGGTCGGTAGCTAAACAATCAAACCCTGATAACATAACTATAGCAGGTACATCTAACTCGGCTTTAATTGCATCCACTAATTCATTATAGAGTTCTTCATAATCCGTACCTACCCAATCATCTGTGAAGAAATCAATCCATGAGCGATAGTACCGTTCTTGACAAAGATACTCAAACTCAGATAGAGTTATCATATCCGCCATTTGATACTTCTCTGCAATAGCGTGTAACCTAGCAGCTACTGTACACGGACACCCTTTATCAGCACAGGATACTGTATTTAACCCAAGTGACAACACACGAGGTGCACCACATGCACAAGGTTCAGTTACTAGGTCAGCTAACTCAGGATTACCTAATAGTTCACTTATTGCTTTTATTGATAATTTAGCCAAAGTTTCTATCCCCTTTCTTAATACCGCAACAGACTTTTCCGTATCTTTTCGGTTCCATCCTCTAAGCGTAATTTAGCTGTACCGTCTGTAAACTCCCACAAATGAACGGTAACCATAGTACCCTCAGTAATATCTTTACCGTCAGAATTACGTAAAGTAGAAGTTCTTATTGTGCTGACTATGTCCTCGAATTTCAGCTCAACAAGATATAACGAACCTCTACGTCTCGGGACATTTTCTATACTGATTATCTCAGCCCCTACAGGCGTAATACTTTCTACTTTGTCTCTTAATTCCTGTTCCTCTTGCATTTTAGAATAGACCCCGGAATCATATAAAATAAAACCACCACAAACTACAACTACCAAGACGAACGCCAAAAAGAACTTGCTTAGTATCCTGAGTAAGTTAGTGGACTTCGTTTCGTTATCCATACCACTTTTACTCCTTTCACAGCACTCCTATAACATACCTAATTTACGAGCCAATATAAAGGTGGCTGCTGCGTCATAACGAGCGTCATGCAGACTGTTTACCTCTCCAAACAGCTTTCTAGCAACAGGTTCAACTTTATCAGTCAACCCAAAGAACTCAAGTGCTTGGCCTAACTTATAACCTTTCTTAACTTGCATCTTATGCTTAGCTGTTAGCATAACATCTTGATATGCTAAATGTGGTGCCGGTAAACTACAACGAGCAAACTCAGTTTCAATAAATGTTCGGTCGAAACGAGTGTTATAACCGTAAAAATCAGTAACACCCTCATATAAAGCTAAAATGTCATCTAACCTGTCATAGAACTCTAAACCTCCTGAAAGTTCTTCTAAAAGTGGTACAGTCAAACCATTCGCCTTAGAAGCACCGTCTTCGATTTCTTTTACTTTAAACCAAGCGTTGAAACCCGTTGCCTTTCCATTATCTACTTTAATACACGATAATTGCCCTATGTATCCCGGTCTTAGACCGGTTGTTTCCGTATCGCCAATCAATATAGCCATTTACTCCTCCTCCCCATCACTTGTGACCGAAGGTGTTTCACAGGTCACCACAGATGTAATTAAATTCAATGCATTTTCCCAAACTAAATTGGGTACTTTACCAAAACAAAACGTAAGGGGATTTTTACTCACTGTTCCGTCCTTTTTATAAGGCAAAAACTTTAAGTCAGCACTTTGTGTAGACGTGACTATTCGAAATACACCCTTTACGCTCTTTTCATTCTTACCACTCCCATAAGTTATTACACAAGATTGTTCTGGTTCCAAACCTTTCTGAGCTAGAAACTCCTGTAATATACCTATAGTAGCATCAATACGAGCCTGTATAGCACTATCTAAAGCCTTGGTAGCCTCAATATACTGCTCTTTGTAGTTAGACACTAATAAAACCTCTCTTTCTAGTATTTTATGGTATTTATTATACAAGGCCCGTTTAACCTAACCACTACTTGAAAAGTTCTTGGACTTTCGAATAAATATCTGTTTGTATATCCCCAATACTACGAAGTACTCCATCCTCAGAACACGCTACCGTTGCCCAACCATAATAACTAACAGCAGCTTGTGCCGTTTCCTTACATAAAGCTAAATATCCTAAATCCTTCTCATGTATATCGGCCTGTGTATTCGTAGCTTTCTCACGAGCACGCATTAGATTAACTGTTACATCCAACGGTACATCTAAATACACTACTAGGTCAGGTGAAGGTAAACCCATATGAGTGAACTCCAGCTCATAAAGCCATTTGAAATATGCCTCTCTATCTTTCTTAGGTAATTTAGACGCCTGATGTATTGCATTTGAAGTAGTATATCTATCACAAATAATTACACCACCTCGATTGTAATACGCACCCCAATCCTCTTTATAAGACGCATAGCGGTCAATAGCATAATACTTAGATACTTCATAGGGACTAAGTTCATTAACATCTTCTCCAAACTCTCCCCTCAAATACATCTCAATTAACTTAGCCGAAGGTTGACCATACCTAGGAAAGCTTAAGGGCATATGTCTTATTCCGTCTTGACCCAAACTAGCACTTAATAATTGGGTCTGTGTCGCTTTACCTGAACCGTCAGTACCTTCAAGAACTATCAACTTTCCTTTTTGCACCACTGCTCACCCTCTCATTGTAATAATTTACTTTAACATATCTTTATTACCTAAGGCCTATAGAAAAAGCGCCACCTTAGGTGACGCCTTTACTTAAATAGTGATATTATTAAACACCCAATTTCCGTTGATTGTATACACAATTTTTATCGAATAAATGACTTAAATCAGCGTCTAACGGATGCACTTGTAGTTGGCGTAATCCTTTTACCCCCACAAAATATTGTACTATGTCTTTGGCACGACTTGTAAGCCCCTTAAGTCTATCGTTATTATAAACATCAGAGTAAGTATTACCTGTAAAAGACGCTGTAGCTAAAGAACCTGTATGTAAGTCTATTCCTACTAGTTGGCGTTTAGATGCCTTAGTTGAAAACATAAAAACTTGAAAGGTTCTAAATACAGATTTAACTACGTCTCCTCGTTCATCCTGCGCCCTAGTCCAAAATATAACCGGAAGTTTATCAGCATAACGTAGTACTCCACTAGGCTCTGTATCATCAAACGCAGCACCTTCTAATCCCCACATAACTCTCTTAATAGTGTCACCACATTCAAATCTATGGATAACATCACCCCGAGGGTCTACTAATAATGCTACATTATTTAAAGCTGTAATATCTCCTTTTATCTCCTTAATACGCTGTAATTCCGCCCGAGACACATACTTTTTATCTGTTTCAGGCAATCTCTTAAACGTGAGATACCTATACACATTAAAAGCATTTTCGCCTACGTATAATGTATAATCACCTAAACGGTATCTATCATAAATAATCATATTGTGTTTCAATTCACACTCACGAGTACTATACGGATAAAAGTGAGTGAACGCCGCCGCCATAACCCTAGCACGCTCTTTACCAAACTGGCCATGTCCGCTACAGTCACCATACCCTACACCCATAGACCTTATATTAGTCTTAGGTACTGCGTATTCCCCTCGACATATATCTACGACAGGATATAATTCCTGTAATGTGTCCGTAGCCATACCTTTTAACTTTAAACTAAATAATACTGCTGACCAAACTGTACCTGTTTCCCCACTTTTATCACTTTGTGCCCCAGCTAAAGCAGCTATATGACTTACATCACGCACATTAGCGTAGTCAGAGTCAGAAGCCTCATAAAACTTATTTAACATATCTTCTGCGTTTACACTATCTATTCGAGTTGCCCCATACTGCTCACAAAACTGCTTAGCCGCAGGTGAACTAGAATAAAAGACTATTTGTTTTATACGCTTTGTAGGTATATTAAAATCACGTATACATGTCACATTAGGTGGAATATAAATAGCTTTTATACTAGGACATCTATTTAGTAATCCAAACCATATTTCCTCTGTGCTTTCAGGGAAAATCAACAGACTGCCATCAGCTATGCTGTTAATCCCGAATATACGAGCATTTGAATATTTCCTTAAATCACATATGGTACTTTTCCATCTATTATTCCACCACACCGACTCTACCTTAGGACAAATAGATTCATCAAATCTATTTCGGCCTTGCCATATGACTTTATCTAAACTATCGTCAGGGATTATAACCACAGATAATTTGTTTTCACTTGACGTATTCCTAATATAAGTGTGTGGGTGTTGTAACACAGGTGTTCCTACCTGTACATAAGTAACCCAATCTTGATGTAAACTTACCTTTATATCATTAACACACGTGAAAAATAACTTACCTGTACTCGTCATACCTAACATACTTCCTGTTACCATATAACGCTTACTGTTTTTACGAACAGCTACATTGGCTATGAGATAATAAGTATCCTTAGTACATCGGCCGTTCCATATATTCCAACCCCTAGTATCTCCACCGGACATAAGCGACCCTGCTAAAAATCGAGACTCGCCCTTATTATTAGAATTAGAAACCGGCTCGTATTCGGAAAAACCATAAAAATATGTGGGTTTGACATCGCTCCACAAATGTAACGACTGCATAAATGTATCTCGTTTCTGTGTCGAAGTAGAATTAAATACTGGGTCAATATTCTTAGGTGCTGTACATAAAACCTTCGCCCCTTGTAAATTAGGGAATACTTGACCATCTTTAATAGTACAATTTAGATACTCCACATTCTCAGGTAATTCAGGAACATCTTTAACAGGAACCTGTTTAGCTAGTATATTATCAGTGTCAAATAAAGCCAACCTATGTGCTGTACCAGTGAAACCTAAATAAATTAAATGCTTGCTCACGACCAGCCCTCCTATACTTTGTTGTATACACAATCTTTTGCAAATAAATCTCTGGGTTCTGTATGTAAAGTAAATTGAGTCAGGCGATTGATACTCGGATAAAAGTTCTGTATTGTATGAGGGGTAACTCTAAACCACACAGTCGAGTAGTTAGCTGTAAATATTTCACCTGAATGTAAATCAATACCTACCAGCATACGGCGTGATACTTTGGTATTATAGGCAAACACTAGAAATGNGCTGAAAATAGCTGGCACTACTTGTTCGTGCTCCGTTGAGTGGTAAGTCCATCTGTAGATAGAGGGTAATTTATCAACATACCTAAGAACACCACTAGGTTCAGACGCACTAAGACACGCACCCTCTAAACTAAGTAGAATGTAGATAATCGAGTCACCACAAGTAAAACGGTGAATAACTTGTCCTTGGGCGTCTACAAGTAAACATTCATGATTAGGTCTATGTGAGTCAAAATCCCTCACAAAAGCGTCATACATAAACTTATACTCTTTAAAGCGTTCGCACCTAGTAGGATTAAAGGCATTGAACCCTACATACAAAGTATATTCTCCTAATGAAAACTTTTCATACTCCAGTAGTTTCTTAGGTACAGCATTAACAGTAGTACATAGTGGATAAAACTGCGTGAAAGCCGCTGCTAGTAACCTAGTTCGTTCCGCCACAAACTTCCCTGTTTTAGGGTTAATTTCAGAACCTACACCCCTAGTTTCTTTTACATTTATATTCTGTATAAGTGCTTGATATGTGCCCTTACAAGTATCCACAACAGGGTACTTCTCTTGTAGTGTTTCAGAAGCTACTCCTATAACTTTCGTACTAAATAATGCCGCTGTCCATATTGTACCTCCAATACCTTGCCTATCACTTTCGACACCCGCTAACGAAGCGATAGGTGCTAATTCGTCGAGACTTATATAGTCAGAACTCGAAGCCTTATAAAATTCACTTAACATATCCTCAGGATTATCACAGTCCTTACGCTCAACATTATACTTAGCACAAAACTCAGCAACTGCCGGAGAAGACGAATAAAACTTCATTTGCTGTACGTTTCGTTTAGGTATGTCTATGTCGTATACCTTAGTCACAGTAGGTGGTATATACACCACTTTCATATCTGGACATCGCTTTAATAAACCTAACCATATTTCTTCAGCACTTTCAGGAAAAATAAGTATACTAGCATTGTGACCGCTACATAAACCAAACACTTTGGCCCTTGAATAAGGGCGTAAATCACATACAGCCTTATCATAACCATTTATAACACTCCACCAATGATAAATAACTTTACTCTTATCAATATCTTGTTGCTTATTTAAACTGTGCCACAGTACTTTTTCTCTTTCCTCATCTCGTATTCTAACTAAAGGTGTGTGTCCTGAGTATAATATACTTGAGTGATAGGTAGACGGCCAATTTAACTCGGGGGTGCCTACCTGAATTAAGTTCATATTATTTTTTATTAAGGTATTAAGACCCTTTCGGCTATGAAAATGTAACTCGCCCGTAGAAGTCATACATAATATACTGTCAGTTATATTAAATCGCTTACTACTTCGGCGTACAGCTACCGTAGCTATTATATAAATATTGTTTTCACGACACATGCCATCCCATATGTTCCAACGCCTATCACTCCAGAGTAACCAATGAGGCGTAAAAGCACTAATATAGTTTTCGTTGTGTATTTTATGTCCGTAACAGTACTTCGGTTCTTGAGTAGGGTCTACCCATAAGTCTTTTATGGAAAATCTCTGCCGACCTCGATACATAGGCCTTTCCTTTGTAGGTACTGAACAAAAGACTTTGACACCCTGCAAACTAGGGATAACCTGTCCATCCCTAACGATACAATTTAGATAATCTACTCCCTCAGGCAATGTAGTAACATCTTTAACAGGTATACTTCTAGCCAATATATTATCAGAATCAAATAAAGCTATTCTATGTGCCGACCCTGTATTACCTAAGTAGATTATATATTTACTCATTTTAGCACCTCCTAAAAACAGCAATTATTATATTAATACGCTACCGGCCTATGTCAAGTAAAAACACCTGTAATGTTACAGGTACTCAAGAACTCGTACTTCCCACGATTTATCGTCGGTATTCTTATAACGGGAGTACGCAAAATCAGGATACTCCTTTAAAGATTTCCTTTGCATATGTGCTAGTATTGTCTTACCTATGGCCTCGCCTAGCTGTATAGGTACTGCGTTTCCTATCTGTCTATATTTATCTGAAACAGACCCGCAAAACACCCAATCTATCGGAAAACCCTGTATAACACTGTATTCCTCTATGCTTAACGGCCTATATTCCGTAGGATGTGCTAGGGCAGTAGAAAACATTACAGGTGAGGTTAATAATGTGGGTGACGGCTTATCATAGGATAATCGCCGATAAAACCCTGTGCGTCCTCCCGAAGTATAATAGGCTTTACCCAAAGCTTTCTCTTGCATATCCACAGGTAAGTCACGCCAATTCTGACCTTCTTTTAGATACTGATAGTAATATAAGCGTTTATCAGAAAACGGTGTGTAGGTATGCTCTATTCCAACAGGTAATCTTTTAAATGCCTCCCTTATTGTTCTCCACTTAGGTAAACCATAAGCTACGTTATCCGAATGGGTCGGCGTTAAATAAGGTACCTTATCTCTACCTAAATATCCTATCATAATCAATCGCTCTCGTATCTGTGCTGCTCCGAAGTTAGCTGCATTATATAAATTAAAACTTAAGGTATATCCGAACTCCCGCAACCTAGTTACTATACTTAGCAAGGCCCCACCTTTGATTGTTTTTCCTCTTACCGTACCCTCCGCAGATAAAAGTCCTCTTACATTCTCTATGACTATATAGGTGGGCCTTATATCTTCTATGAGGTCTATGTACCGTAAAAATACATTGCCCCGAGGGTCGTTTAACCCACCTTGACGACCTGCTGTACTAAATGCTTGACAAGGGGGCCCTCCAAACATAATATCCACCTTGGTGTCACGGGATAATCCCGCCATTTTATATATGTCGTCTGCTGTATAATCCCATATATCACCTATCAAAGCTATGTCAGGATTGTTTTGCGTTATGGTCTGTCTACATGCCTTATCATTTTCACACGCTAAAAGCGATTCTATGCCTGTATTCTTCAAACCTATATCAAAACCCATTGCACCTGTAAAAAAGCTCAGAGCGACGATTTGGGGCGTTTTTTGACCTACTCTACAACGGTCAGGTATATCTCTTACTTTATTTTTCATCCTTAGTCTCCTTGTCTACTTTTTAGTCTGTACACAAAGGCCTACTAAATGAAAAAGGGTGTTCCCATATAGGAACACCCGTCACAACTTACTTTAACACTTCTAAGCTGGTCTTAATACCTTTTAACTTACTTAAATCTACGTCTAATTCGTCACCTGAACAGAGAACTTTCAGTATAATGTTATGTGCGGTACAAAGGTCACTCAAAGTTGATATTTCAGTATCTATTACTTCTGTTACTACACCAAATCTGACCTTACTCTCAGTGTCAGGTGACATAACGTAGTTAATATTCCTAGTAGCATGCGTTAGTATAACTACGTCATTTACTTTCACGTCGTCCGGAATTGCTAAACAAGTAGTTGTACCGTAAATACCTACACCATACTCGGACTTACTAAACACTTTCTCTTTCACAAACTGGCCTTGCTCTAATACAGTAACGTCATATTTCTTAATTACCATAGATACCTCCTTTATCTACTGAGTATCTCGTATTGCTTGAAAGTACTTCTCACACATCTTACTTGCGTCATTACTAAACATATAAACATATTCACTCTTATCTACACAATGACCACAACCTATACGAACTGTCTGGTGTGCCCAATAACAAGTGTCGCAAGGGTTTTGCTCAAACTCAGGTGTTTCTCTATTTAAGCCCGCAGCTCTTAATAATTGAGGAATATACTTCGTGGCACATATATAACCAAACTCAGCGTATACTTGCTCACTACCTTCTTTATCCTCAGGTAAACTCGCTAATTTACCCCTTAATTCCTTTAAATCCTCTACTCTCATTTAAACACCTCTTTAATTTATACGGTTTACTTAATTAATCCTAATGTGGCTGCTGAATCCACCCCATATAATAAACGAAGTAGATAATAATTATACCAAAAACGCACATTGTATAATGGTCTCCACCATTCCTTAGTTGAGGTAATATTACTCTGTGAATATCCTGTAATAGCCGCTATCTCTTGCCACTTTATACCTTGGTTTTCATAAATACCTGTCTGTAAGTAGTCTAAATACGAAGCATATGCCGCCTCTTTAATGGCTTGCTGGGCTTTCTCCGAAGCTACGGCCTCATTCCACTTAAATACTGCTTTCTTAGATTTGAAAGGAATATAATACCGTCCTGTTCGAGTATTCGGGTCAGAATGTTTCCAATCCGATAAATGCCCTACATTATGACGCATAGCCGCCAAAGTACGTAAAAGAGTATCTGTTACAGGTATATCACACTTCTCCGCAAACTCAGTAAGACCCGGAATTGCTAACTCAGCATCCTCATAAAACATTTGGCACGATTCTCTCCATAGTGTCGGATTACGCTGTTCACAAGCAACCCAACCGGGTGCAATCTGTAAGGGGCCTACACACGCATATTTTGTATAAGAGCGTCCATTAAAACTGTGTTGTATCGCAGCTGAATAATCTCCACCACTCTGCTCTAACGCCTTATCTAAGGTATCTTGATAGACAAGTGGTATACGAAATACTTCGCTATTAGACACAGGCATTTCAACCACAGATAAAGATAAAGCCATAAATGGGTCTGGGAACGCTGTGTCTTTACTAGCTTCATACGCTTGATTATATGCTTCTTCTAAGTACTTCCTAGCTCCCTCAGACACACTAACAGGAAACTGGAACACAGGTGCAAGTTCACTAACTTCGCTAACTTCACCCTCGATATCGTCAACACTTGCTATATAAAATAAACTTAACTCGTCTTGTGTTTGGGTTTCTGAAACTTCTGTGGCCATAGCCTCAGTCCTATAAGTTACTGTTGTTGGCACAGTTCGTACCGATTCTACGGTTAAAGTAGTCGCTAATGATGCCATTGGGTGTTCTAAATGTTTGGGTGTTACTTTCATAGGTGTTGCACCTAAATGCTCACCCTGTTCAGTGGTATGCAATAGCTTAGTCGCTGAATAACCCATAGTAGTGTCAGTTTCGTTAGGCTCCGATATCATTAAGTAAGACTCCGATATCATTAAGTAAGCCCATACAATTAAAACTACTGTCACATTAACTGCAACTAAAACGCTACGCACTATATCTTTTAACTTTAGTATGTTTCTATACTCCTTATCAATTCATCAATATCCTTATAATATTTAATAGGGATATTGTTGGCTTCGGCATACTCGATTTCTGCCCGCATGCCACTAGACATAATTTCACCGAACACCCACATTTCGTTACACATACCCAACATTGTTATACCGTGCTGTATACCACAATTTCGCTCTTCCTCAATATTATCATCTAAAAATTGTGGAAAATACAAATGTACCGCCATAACTAATATACCCTTTAATGAACAAACACGGCATATACGCTTAGCCCGTTCAACATTCTGCTCCAATGTGTGCTGTTTATTAGCACGTAATGGAGAACATATGTAAATCATCGCCTTAAAACCTCCAATTTTTTTATTATGCTTAATTAAAAACATAATATATTTTTCACAAGGCACCCAAAAGGTAATTTTTTCACATTTTAGCTTATAGTGACCTTTCAGCACCTATTAAAGCGTTTTATCCTTAGTGTAGTAAAACACCGTTATATAGTGCTATATAACGGTGTTTAACTTCATTCTTAAGCTTCGTCGCCAGTCGTAGAAAGCATTGCCAATAATTCCTCACGAGATTTAGAAGCAAGTGCCTCGTCATCCTTTTGAGCGATAAGCTCAAGTATACGCTGATTTTTCTCACGAGTAGCCTTAGCTTTCTTAGCTACATCAGCCTCAGCAAGCTTAACATCAATTATTTCTTTTACAATGTCAAACTTGACCTTGGTTACATTAAAAGCAGCTGTGTTGACGATATTAGACGATGTAACAAAGGATATTTCATCGCCCTCTTTAATCTCTTTATATAAGCCCTTAGCGATGTCATCAAGGTTTGGTCTACCTGTATCGGAAGTTAAAGGTAAATCCCATAAATCCTCAACTGTAAGCTGACCTTTACTTGTTTCAAAACGAAACTTCTTTCGAGTTGCTACTGCAAACTTATTCATTGACATATTAATTCCTCCTGAATTTTAATTTTTATTTTAAACTACATTACTTAACTCATTCATAGCGAATAAGCTTTAACGAATAAAACTCATTCGCTATTACTCTTAAAATACAATCTTCACTAGTCTGTTGAAACTACCGCTTACCTTACATAAGACGGACGCTTTCTGTGTACTAGAGAAACCTAAGCCCGAAAGCTGATTTTCTGTGAACTCGGCTTTAGCTCTACTTCCTACAAGTTCAAATACCTTACGATGCTCATTTAATCTCTCGTCAAGATACTCATTAAAGAAACCACGAGCGTCCTCAGGATTAACACAATCGTCAAGTATAAACATATAATGCTTGTTACCTACACCTGTTCCTGTACTCTCCCAATGGTTAGGTGAGTACATCATAAGATTAACTTTGTGGTACTTGTTAGTAGCTATTCCCCACACGTCCTTAGACGCTGTTGAACTTGGTAAGGATTTAAGTATCTTAAAGCCATCCTTATGGCTATAGGTAAACTCTGCTACAACTACTTTGCCTTCCACCATTTTATCGTAACCAAAATGATGTACTTCACCCATAAAATCAATTTCTACTTCGAAACCTACGTCTGTTCTTGCTCGCCTACTATACTGATTTACATATAAAGTGTACTTTCCTTCTATCAGGTTCCTCTTAGAGCGATAGAAAATGTTTTCCACAGGCGTTCTAGTAGTACCGTGACCGGCGTTCATATCTACGTCTAACTGACCCCCTGTACGATAAGAAGTCTTATTACCATAGTAAATTTCTGTGCCGTGTGGCTCAATCATATGTAAATCAAGGTCGTCATAATTGTACCAAGCTAAACGACAACATAAATCTCCTGTAACATTACCTCCCGCAGCTTTAACCTTCTCTTTGATAGAATCAGCCACATCTCCATTATAGGCCCAAGAAAAATTGTTCTTCCACTTGAACAACCTACCCGCAGTTGTATCAGTAGGTGCTATCACACTTACTAGATTACCTATGTGCTTATTCTCAAACAAGATTTCTAAGGATTTAGCTGTCGGTAATATATCCTTAACAAACTTCTCTATATGAATTTCTCCTATTTTATCAAGATTTTTGGGTTTCTTATCAGGTACAGTCGCTACTAAATCGTCAAACACATTTCCCGCAAGACTTTTCTTCGCTGTACGGTCCGCAAATAAAATATCGTTGACACTTATATCTGTTAAGGTAGCATAACGCCTACCTAATGCAGAAGTTAAACCTAATTCCTCTACTTTTGCCTGAGCACGCTCAATCATAGCTTTTGTAACTATCGCTGCTGGACGCTTATAATTCATAGGTGCAACCACAGATTCAAACTTTCTTACAGCTTCTTCTAAGTCTACGTCCTCAGATAAATCTACAAGTAAGGTACCTATAGCTGTATTACGAATCTTACATACAGACGCAGGTAATTTGTGGATTTGACCCCAAACGAAATTATCTTTATCACTAGACTTAACCTTAGCATACGCTCGTTTGACTTGCTGGAATTGTGTAACTACTGCCTTATGCTCCGTACCACGATATAATGAGTTCTGTGCTATTAATTCATCTACGGTGTCCACAGCATCCTCAGTTATCTCGTCTAAACTACGTTTCAATACGTCATGTAACGCTCGGGTTTCACTTAATTTGGTTCCTATTTGTGTTCCCTTAACTACATAGTCCCTAGGGATATTTAAGAAAAAGTGTTGCCACTCAATAGGTGTTCCATTTAATACTTCCTCGAAGTTCCTATCAGTACCCGCAGTTCTTTCAGTAGTAAGAAAAACATTATCTATTTTATAAGATTTAACTAATTCGGATAATGCGTCTGCTACCACTTGATATGCAGGCTCTTTTTCAGCTATATCTATATCCCAAATAGATACCATTCCATTATCAGTAAGGGATACAATGTTACCTACCGCACGAATAAATGAACGGCAACAAGAGCAATTATGCTCAGTTCTTTCACGGAACATTGGATTAGTTCCACTCGGAAAACTAGCTAAATACTTATACCAAAGCTTATCTTTATCTACTTTGGTAACATATAAAGTTGTCCCCGTAGCAACTGCATCTTCACACATCTGCTTAAACTTAGAAGCCACAGCTGTCTTAATCACTTTAAAATCCATAACCAACTCTCCTTTTTTATTTGTATTTTGTACAACTAACCATATTATAACTTACCATATGGTTAGTTGTCAACACTTTTTACAAAAAAGTTTATTTTCTTTTCACACTCATTATAATTATGTCTTTAATGCCCTATTACAACATAATACCTAATCCCACTCAAAGGTACAAATACAGTACCGTCCTCGACATATAAAATAAGGTTATCCATTTCCTTATGCAACTCAAAACGTGTTACATTAAAAGTTGTAGAACCACCATTTAACCAAGTTATTTTAAGGTCATACGGAATATATGTACCGTTCTCATACTCATCGTCTATATCCTCTGAGTACGTCTTTATTTTCGCCTCCTGTTCTTGTAACTGCTTGTGTAAACGCTGAACTTCTGTTAAAAGCTTATCAACATTGTTCTCAGAGTCATCAAGTGCTGCCAATAAAATCTTTGTATCTCCCACGGAATTTACCATATGCTCTCTCAGTGGTAACGGCATATAGGGTGCAACTACTTTATCTAAGGCTTGTGGTAGATACTCCGTCTCTCCTATTACGATATTATCCAATAATGCAATTCTCTTTCTGATTAAAGCCACCTGTCTAATTGTATCCTCAGTCATATTGATACACCACCTTTCTGCATTATTTTACGCAAGGCCTCCGTTTGTTAATATAAAAAAGCATTGCTCCGTAGAACAATGCTTTTTAAGTTTTATGTTAGATTGCCTCTGCTTTTATATCTGCCATAGCTAAAAAATATTCCTCTGTTATTATACTACACCCTAATTTATGTGCCTGTCTATTCTTTTTACTTAATGAATAGGGGTCGTTTGTTATAAGATAATCTACGGACTTAGTAACCTCAGAAGAAACTAACCCACCTAGCGAAAGAATATATTGTTGCAATCCTTCCCGGAACCCCGGAAAACTTACTTTGCCTGATATACAAAAAGTCTTACCTGCTATAGGCGATTTTATTGTTGATTTAGTCTTGTTAGCTTTTTTCTTCTGACTTACCTCGTCAGAAGTGGTTCCCGTTTTACTTTTAGTGGTTGTTTTCTTACCTGTTGTCTTAGAAGTAGCCTTTTTGGTTACAGTCTTAGTCGTGGTAGTAGACTT
>JGI24709J26583_10000888_pt1 | contig 25435 bp, 28 predicted proteins | sample BioPla2DNA1_FD_26583 | JGI IMG/M metagenome (IMG submission 26583) | reverse complement strand
ATAATTGTTACAGTAGGTACCCCATCATTTGTTAGTAATTTTGTTGCCAAAGTATGACCTGCTTCGTGATATGCTACTAATTTAGCAGAAGTATCGCTCTCNTCTCTCTTTTTCTTATTACCNTCCATAATAATTTTGAAAAAGGCNTCTTCCAAATCAGAATTATCAATAAACTCTTTATTCAAAGTTGCTGCAATTAACGCTGACTCATTTAATAAATTTTCCAATTCAGCACCACTAAAACCTTGTGTTTTCTTTGCTAAATCTTCTAAATTTACTTCGTCTGATAACCTCTTATTTTTGCTATGTAAAGTTAAAATCTGCAATCTACCCTTTTTATCAGGTAATTCTATTGCTAACTTTAAATCAAATCTTCCAGCTCTCATAAGCGCTGGGTCCAACATATCTAACCTATTTGTAGCACATATTGTAAGAACACCATCCATACTCTTAAAACCGTCTAATTCAGTTAAAAGTGCATTAATAGTCTGGTCTTTCTCGCCACTATACCCCTCACCTCTGTTACTACCTATAGCATCTACTTCGTCTATAAAAACTATACAAGGTGCTGCTTTTCTCGCTTTCTTATATAATTCTCTTACTCTTGAAGCACCGACACCTACAAATTTTTCAACAAAATCACTACCTGCTACTGAAAAGAAAGGCACTCCTGCCTCACCTGCCAAAGCCTTTGCTGTCAATGTTTTACCTGTTCCAGGAGGACCATAGAAAATTACCCCTTTAGGTAGTCTTGCCCCCAACTGTGTATATTTTTCAGGGTTCTTTAAACAATCAACCAATCTATACAAATCAGGCTTTAATTCATCAATACCCTGAACTTCGTCAAAAGTAATCTTCTTTATCATTAAAGGTTCTTCCTCTGACTGTGCAGGTTCATTATTCAGACCTAAACCTGCCATTGCTTGAATTTCTCTCTGCATTCTTGCCTCTTGAACAAATGATACAATTTTTATTACTATAAAACTTAAAATTGCCCAAAATNCCAATGTAAATAGTAAATCAAAGATACTAAAACTATCATCTGTACTATTCTTAAACTCTTTAACATTCTCTATAACACCAAGTAAAGCTAACTTATTTACATACTCGTCAGAGTTATCTAAATTATAAAACTTATCATCTATTGTTTTTATAATTAGGTTTTTATCATTCTCTTTTACGACACTCTCTATCTGTTTCCCATTAGCCAACTCATAAAATGAATCTCTGGTTAATGTTTCTGTTATAGCATATTTATCTACTTCTGATTTTGGGAAATCACCATTTAGAAAATTAGTATATAGTAATGTCACATTCAAAATACACACAAATACTAATACTAACACTATGTATTTTTTAGAAATGGTAAATAAAGTCTTTAACTTCTGCTTCATTCTATCTGCCCCCCCCCTTTTTACTTTGTACATATCTTACTATAATAGTTAAAAAATATGTCAAATGTTCCTCCATATATGTACAAAGTTAGAATAACAGTCTGAATTTCTGTTACTCTAACTTTGTATTCTATTGGTTCGGATTTTATTTACTTAAAATTTACCGTTATGCAATCTATTTCTAATCTCTGATAAGGTAAAGTCTTTTACTATCTTACCATCTTTTAGAACTACTTGCAATAGATTGTCACTAATTTTGTCTACTTCTTCCAAAGTAAGTCCATCTTTATATAGAATATCATCACCGTCTCTATACACATAGCACATACCCCTTTGTGATTTCTTGAAGTTACCTGTATCAGTTTTAGGCTCTTTATAAATCATTCTATCCTCACCATCAATGATACTATGAGTAGCTTTTAAAGCAAATCCAAGCGTGTCGCGTGTATTATACTGATATGAATAGCTTCCAGCACCAAGAGTACAATTTGTTGCTGCAAAACCTTTCTTTTCAAGTCTATCATAAATCTGATATGCTCTCTCTGGTGTAATACTATCACCATAAATAGCACCAATATGACTATCAAGAACTTTGTAACCCTTTTCATTAATGAAACCACCAAAGATTTCCCAAAGAATTTCTACTGTTCCTTTTTGTGCAGGTGTAAGTTCTATTTCCTCACAACATACAACATCTGAACCATCAATTACATAAAGAGAATCACCTACAACTCTCCAACGAATTTTAATATCTACCTTATAAGTCTTTCCTTGGAACTTAAAGTATTTTACTATATCTTCTGCACCTTTCTCTGTCATTGTTTGATAAGAAAGATATTCCAAAGAACCTGTAATATCTGTAATTGCTGTATTTGCCATATACTTCTTACAATCTTCAACACTACCCATATATCTATTGCGTGTCAAGTCATAAGTATGAACTTCACCACAAATAATATCCACAGGGTCTCCACTATCACCACGAATTACAATCTTTCCATCTCTTGCAAGAATATCTTCCTTCAATTTAGGAATGTAGTTTGTAAGTACATTCCAATAGTCATAAGTATCACTTACAATACTCAATGTACCCTTTGGAAATACTTCTGTTATTAGCCTTTTATAGCAATCAAATTCACCATCTCTACCATAGCTACTCATTACACTATGTTCAGTAGAAGGAACACCCTTACCTACTACTTCTTTTTCACAATCAGCATTATAATATTCTTCCATCCAAAGAATAGATGGAATTGTAGCTGTCCCTGTAAAAGAAAGCAAATGTGCTGCACTTGAAGCCATAGCCGCATCTGGAGAACCCATACCCCTCATTGAAAAATCACCTACTGCACCACTTCTTACAGTATTCAATTTCTCTGGTGTTATAAGGTGATGAAGATATCCACCCTCTGATTTAGGGAATACTTTCAGCATAGCCTTTTCACTAACTGTCAAGTTGAAATACTTATTTACAATCTCTCTATAAATATAAGCCTTTGTAGCAGAAGTCATAGGCAACCAAACATTACAGCTTATAAGAGTTTCCAAGTAATTTACTACCCATCCAAAACCCTTTACTGTGTTTCTAATCTCAAACATAGGTGTCTTGATATTTACCCTTGTTCCTTCTGCAACAGCTTTAATCTGAATAGGTAGATAACCCAAATCATGCAGAGCCTCTAAAAATTCTGTATTTGCTGCCTGTTCAGTCATTGTATTAGCTATAATTCTCTTATACTCTTTAATTACCTCATCTTTAGGTCTATTAAAGAAATTCTCATTGAACTCTTCAATCAAATATTTCTTTATAGTTGCCTGAAGTCCAAACATTACAACCTTGTCAACACCTTCAATTCTTGTCATTCTCGGTGTCCAATAACTTACCAAAAAGTCCAGCTTATCTACATAAGCCAAGTGATGAATTGTCTTATAAAAGTCAGTTAAAAACATTGAATTAAGTTTCATAATAAACATCCTCTCTTATTTAAAAATAGGTTTCTTTATTTCATTTTGATACTATCATAATTATACTATCAATTTCACCTACTTGTCAACTACTTTTTATAAAAAAAGTGAACTATTTTTAGTTCACTCTTTTATATCATTTAATTCTCTTAATATTCTACTTCTATATATTCAAAATCATAACTAATACTATCTTCACCTATAAATAAATCACATTCTAATACCTTAAAATATAATTCATTTTCAAAACTTGATATATCTATTTCTTCAGGTAAATATAATACTATACTCTTTAACTCACATATACTGAAGAAGTCATAGTCTCTTTCAAAATCAACATTATCTGTTCTATGAAGTGTTTTCCATTCATCAGCAAAGGTCATCCCTAAACTTTTCAATCTGAATGTCAAACTTTCTTCTTCAAAAGCATAGTCTGCTTCCTCAAAGTCTATATTAAAGGTTTCACCATCTGGTGTCTCAAACATTAAGGTATCTATACTATAACCTAAATCCTCTATACTTTTTCCATTATTGCTCTTTTCCAATAATGAAATAAGATTAGTTTCTATCGTTCCATAAAATCTCATATATAATTCTCCTTTTTCACTTAAAATTTTATAATTTTCTGCATAACTCTATAAAGCATTGATATTACTGCGTTTAAAAGATTTCTCAAAATCTCAACCTTACTACCTCTGCAAATATGCTTTATTACTGCATTTTATGTAATGTACCTTTTCAGTTTTTCAGTCTAACTAATACTTAATATGTCTTATTAAACTACTTTATCATAATCAGATTATTAAAGCATAATTAAACAAAAAAATTTAATTTGGATTTATTTTCTCTCAACTCTCCCTTAGATATATAAAAGTTATTAAAGGCTAATGGACTTAAATCACTAAAAAAGTCATCTATCTCTACATCATTATCCTTACCTAAAAGCACCTTATCATCAGTTTGGTCTAAATGAGTTATTGATATAGAAATTGTAGGCTCATTATTTAAACCATCTAAATATCCTAAATCTTTTGCTATATTCTTAATAAATAATGGTTTATCAAAATAACTTCTTGCTACATAACATATTTCTATATTATCTTGTGATACTTCATTTATACCACTTAATAAAGCTACTACATTAGCTCTATCATACAAAAGATTTACTTTTGCAAAAACCTCTTGTGCCTCTGAACTCTTATTTATATCAGGATGATATAATTTAGCCAATGCTCTATATTCTGCTTTGATACTGTCTATATTTCTTTCAAACAAGTCACCACACTTGTTTGATTTTAATATCTCTACTGCAGATTTCAAAGCAATCACCACTTCCTTTTAACTCATCAATTCATCAAATGTATAATGCTTTCTTTTAGATATTTCTTCTAATTCTTCTTTCGTAAAAGAAATATCATTATCTATCTTTGATATTTCTTCTTTTGTAGCTAATACATATGTAGCCTTTGGTTCTTCTACCCATACATCTTTTACATACATAATTGAAGTTAAACCAATAGGTTCATGACAATAACCACCTATAATCAGAATATCACTATCTATTTTTCCATACTCTTTCAATACAGCATGTAGTAATGTTAAATTTAATTCAGACCAATGCTTATTAGAATCTTTTAGAACTTTATCTAATTTCCAATTTTCTTTTCTTACTACATCTACTATTAAATCCATTTGTGTCTTACTAATATTATGCTCTTTTAGGAAATTATAAATCTGTAAATAAGATATTACCATTTACACCACCACCATTTATTTTTTATCTATTTATAACCTTTATTTGCATACCTTCCATTACATCAAGAGCCTTGTTATGCAACACCTTATCAAAGCTATCACACAAAGAAGCATCTACAATAATCTGCGCCCAAGGAAATCTTGCTTGAAAAGCTACTGCATTAGAAATAACACACATATTAGTTACTAATCCTACTAACTCTACACTTTCTACTCTATCAGAACCAATTCCATCACCTAACAAATTCATTTGTTCTGGAGAAATACCAAATGTCGTTTTCTTTAACATTACAGCATTTACTTCTTTTAGAGCCTTTGCTGTTTCACCATAGACTTCATATCCTTTTGTTCCTTCTATACAATGCTCTACAGGTAGTGCTATACCCTCTCTTGTTGATAAATAATCTGAATTATGAGTATCCAATGTCCCAAGAACTACATTTGTATCATTTTCAGCAGCAAATTTACGAACTTTTTCTGCTATACCCTTATCAATGTTGTCTGCACCTTCAAATCCTAATGCACCATTGATAAAATCATTCTGATAGTCTACTACTACTAAAATTTTCATATTATTACCTCCTTAATAATGATAATCTCTAAACATTTTTTCTTCTAACTTTTGTGTACTCGCTTTAAAACTTACCTTTATGTCTATGTCAAATTTTAATAATACATACTTCATACCTTGCATAAAACCAANAGCTACGGCTCTAACGTGTTCAGGCATTTCTATTACAACTTCTTCACCTTTAATTAACTTAGGTAACACTTGATTTTCACAAATTTCTCTACCAAAGCTATTACCTGCTATACAAGAAAGTTCTTCTGGTATTTGTAATTTTATATGTGCCATAGAGTTACCCCACATAACCAACTGTTTTCAAGAAATCATCACTTGACATTTCCAATGTCCTCAAAAGACTTACACACAGCTTCATAGAAGGATTCTGTCTCTCGTCTTTCTCAATTCTACATACTTCTGCTACACTTATACCTGCTCTTTTAGCAAGTTCAGTTTGAGAAATACCTCGTTCAATTCTTAAATTCTTTACTACTTCACCAAAAGTTACTGTCTTCATTAAAATTCAACCCCTTTTTCTTTTACTACTATCAATTTTGTATTTTCCGTCTTGTTTGATACTATACTATCTGTTGTGATTACAGACTTTACAAAATCTGTTCCCAACAATTCACCGTCAAATATTGTGTTCTCACAATGAGTTACTACCAAGTGAATATCTTCAATACCTTTTCCTCTCAATACTTTTGCTGTATAGAGGAATGTTCCACCTTTACTACAAAGGTCATCTACAATTATTGCTGTTTTACAATCACCCAAATCACTATTTGTCTGCAAAGTAAGAGAAGTTATATTACCTGTATTAAAATCTCTTTCCTTATTGCAAGTAATGACATTTTGATACTTAAACTGCTTTTGATATCTCTTTGCTGCACCTGCATCAGGATATACAAGATAGATACCTTTCTCTACTGATTGTGTAAAAAGTTCCTCTTTTGTTGTATCCTCTGCCAAACCTAAAAGTCCTCTCATAAGCATCAAAGCCAAATCATGTGTTTTATTAACTACTTTTACTCTATCTAACAGAGCTACACTTACCTCTGAATGAGGCTCCCATACTACTACTTCTTCAAAATTCATACTATTGATATAGTTCGCAACACTTTTCAAAGTAAAAAGCCTTTTCTCTTCTTGTCTATCCATTCTACTATAAGGTAAATATGGGATTTCCAATGCTGCTTTTGCTCTATTCAAGTCCAAATAGTCCTTGATAAATCTCAAATGAAACAAATCTGTATCACTTTCAAACTTAACTGTTATAACATTAACATCAGAAGTTTTTAAGTCAAAATCTATATCTATATAACTTTCACCATTAGGGAAAACCCCTATTGGAACTATATGCCCATTAACTTTTATCATTTTCGTTTCCCCCTTATTAAAACTTACTATCTCTATGTTTATTCAACATATAGAGTTCGGCTGGTCTGAATTGTTGCCCTTCTGTCTTTTTACCTGTCGATACAATGTACTCTGAAATCTTTCTTCTAAAATTCAAAATTTCTTTATTTAAGAACAACTCATAAACATCTTGAATTTCAGAAATTGTAAATTCATTTGGTACAAGATTGAAAGCTATATCCGTGTATTCAATCTTATTTCTTACTCTATCTAAAGCATATTCTATAATTTCAGCATGGTCGAAAGCTAAATCACCATATACCCCTGATAGAATTTCTGTTACTTTATACCAACCTACATCTGCAAGAGTGCCTACATTTATAAGATTTTCCTCATTACATAAGCCTAAATATGAAACACTTATAACTCTACCTCTTGAATCTCTATTCAAATCACCTTTGGTATAAAGTTGCTCCATATAAAAATTACCTTTTAGTCCTGCTTTCTGCTCCAACTTTCTTTTCACATTTTCTTCTATACCTTCGTCTATACCTACAAAACCACCTGGTAAAGATAGAAAACCTTTCTGTGGTGCATCTTCTCTCTTAACTAAAACTATCTTTAATTCAGCTTTCGCTGTCTTTCTCTTATCTTGAACTTGCTCTCTATCTACCTTAAATAAAACCATATCTGTTGTTAAACTTGGCTTTTCATAATCATGTATGCTCAATCTAATCACCTCTTCTTACAATTAGTATATCTTCTTTATATCTTTTTGATACTATCATAATTATACTATCAATGAAATATATTGTCAAGTGGTTAAAAAAAATATTTTTTATTCTTTTTTATATAGGAATAGGAACAGTTTCCTGCTCCTATAACCTATTCATTATCTTTTCAAACCAAGCTATTTCTTCATCAGTTAACTTCTCTGATACCCCTGATTCAAACCATTCTCTCAATTCTTCCTTTACTGGTTTAACAACTACTTTTACTTCTTCATAGCTATCAGCACCTTTAATTATCTTTGCAAGAGTTTCTTTTACCATTACAGGTTTTCTACCTTGCTCCATAGCATATGTTAATTCTTCTTGTGTCTCTACTGGAACACTATCTTCACCATAAGTAGTGATAAAATTCTCTAATGCCTTATTCTTCAATTCTTTATGAATTCTATCAGGGAAAACTGTTGCAATATATCTTGTATCAATGGCATTATTCTCTATAAAATTCAAAGCACATTCTCTTGCTTCATCTGCTGAAGATTGACTTACAATAGAGTTCCATAATTGAGAAGATTGCCAACTCAAATCAAAGCTGTCTATCAGCTTTCTATCTCTATCCAGATTTATTACATCTGGTGCAAAATCATAACCACACATAAAATTAATATTGCTGCTGATATACAACCCTCGTACATATACCCTACCTGCATATCTTTTATCTAAAAGGATTCTACCCTTTCCTTCACTTTCAAAGACTTTACCTAAATCTTCTTGCAAATTCAAGTTACTCTCCACTATCTGTGAGTATTCCTCTGCAGTTATACCCTCTATCTCTATCATAAGGTCGTGTGAAGGTACTTTCTTCCAAATAGCTGTTTTATTCACAAATATACAAGGTACAAGTTTATTAGCAAAGCGTCTGCTCTTTACTAATTTTGTTTCCCAAATTTCTTTTGAACCATAATTATAAACTGTTACTTTTTTACCCTCTCTCAATAGTACCATAAAAGCTATCTTGTAACCTTCACCATGCTTACCTATTGTTTTGGTATCATCTCTCTTACTACTGCTACCCAAAAGTAGTGTATCTAATGTAAGACAAGAAGTTTTATTACCAACTCTCAAAATTCCTTCTTCCTCAGAAAAATTAAAATACATTTCATTTTCAGGATTAGTTATCTCATTATCTATTGCATTTTGAAAAAGTTCTCTTATAGCTTCTACAAAAGTCCAATTACTAACATATTCTGTACTTATTGTTAATTCATATTTACTTGCCATATTTTTCATCTCCTTATATCTATTATACATTACTCTAACTATATTATAATTAAAATTTTACTCATTGTCAACAATTTTTTTTAGAAAAATAAAAAGATATGTAGCACACACATATCTTTCATATTTTTATAGAATATTAAAAGATTAGAGCCAATAAACAAAAAAGAAACAGTAAACCTATTATCACAAGGATAACTATAAGAGCAATATCAANAAAACTCAAACGTGAGTCTTCTTCTTCTACATTTTCAGTAGCACTTGTATTTTCTGAAGTTTCACCCACATCACCAGGTTTTAACTCATTATTAAAGGTTACTTCTTTCTTTGGTTCTTCTGCTTTCTGCTCTGAATTTTCATCTAAAACCTGTTCTGTTTGCTGATTACTAACTACCCCTTCTGTATCTACATCACTACTTGTATTCTCTATTGTCTCTGTTACAGAAGTATCTTCTACTTTTGTTTCCTCAACTTCGGTTTCTATTGAAGTTTCATTACTACTTTCTTCATTCTCAGAAGTATCAAAACTATAAACAGGAATATTACTTCTGTATAAGTCCTCTATTAAGGAATCTGCACTTTTTGTTATATAACCTACTGTTATTGTTTCTGGTGCAAAATCAAAATCAGATAAATTATTTGCAAGATTATAACCTCTAAATGTTGACCTCATAGAAGTCCTCTCCCCTATTTTCTTTGAGGATAACACTTCCTTCATATCTTCTACAAATTCTTCTTCACCTTTTACAAACATATCTACTGATATTTCTACCATGTTATTATTGTATATAGGCATCCACTCTTTATCACCATTATATTCAAATGCTGCATTATTGTTCATTATAAACTCTGGGCCAATAGCTAAAAACCCTTTCTTTGAAGATTTACCCTTGTAAATATCATATATCTCTTGACCTAAATCTTCTACTTTAGTACATTTAGATAGAATTAAATCTACTGTAGGCTGTAATCTTACAACATCATCACTATTTAATTCAGTACCTTGGTTTAAGGACATATAAATTGCTTTGACTACTGCTGTATAATACACACTATTCTCTATTGGTATCATTAATTTTATTTTACCCTCTGCTACTTTATTACTGATACCTATATCTTTCCAAGTTTTATCAGAAATCAACCCTTGGAAAATACTATTCCATTCTTTATATGTAGGAGAATAAGTTCTTTGTTTATCTGCTATTACAAACCCTGACCCTTCTTTTGAAGCTGTTTGTGGTGCAAATAAAACAATAGGTGAAGTCATAACATCAGATATTTTAGTATAACCATCAAGTTCTTCTTCTGAACTGCCCCTTAATATCACTTCTGACATTCCACTTTTGTTAAGAACTGTTTTAAAGTAATAATGATTTTTACTTAATCCATTCAATTTCTCTACAAGTAAAGGATTTTGAATCCCTTCTACCGAGACATATACTGTTTTATCTTCTTCAAACAATGATGAATACACTGATGGCGCAACTCTAATAACTATTGCTAACAGTATCAAAGCTACCCATATTTGATACTTTGCTCTATACATTTTTATTCTCCCTTCTTCAATTCAGTTAAAAGAGTAGATAAATTTACGTCTATACTTTTCTGATTGAATGATTTTACTCTTTCCTTTAATCTATCTATATGTTCTTCATACTCTTTCAATACTTCCTCTAATGTCTTTATATAATAAATCTGTTGGTCTGCACTCAAACTACCTATTTGAGTTATTACATTTACCAACTCTGAAAAGTAGACATTAAAAGTAGTATGAACTAAATCAAAAGCACCTTTATTATTTTCAATTTCTTCAAGTAATTCCTTTGTAATAGATATTGATTTCTTTATATATTGCTTAAAGGTATCAGATAAGTTCTCATATATACTACCCTCTACGGCACTTATGATTTTTCTAAAACCTTCTACATTTTCTATCTCTTTTTTAGCTACTACATCTGATTTTAACAATTCTTGTTCTTGATAAGTCTTTAATCTCTTATTCAGCCTTGAAAGATTTGAGTCTAACACAGATATTTCATCTCTTAAACCCTCTATATAACTATAATCATAGCTATAACTATTAGATGCTTTTTCTTTTTCTGTACTATACAACTGACTCTTTTTTGAGTGAAGTTTCTCTATTTTTGAGATTAACTTGCTCAATTTTTCAGGAGTATCAGATGACTCATACATATTGTAATAATAAGTAATCATTATTTTTTCTGCATTGAATAATAATATATCAGTCAATATATAAGCTATTGGTAATAACCAATAATCTAATTTTAAGATAAATACACATATAAAGCAAATAACAGTATTGATAATCAAATTTTGTGCTTTAATTCTTTCAAAATCAGCAGTAGAAAAAGACTTATCACGCAAAAATCTTCTCATTATACGCTCATAATTATAACCATTATAAGCTGAAGCATATTCCTTTTGGAATTTCTTAAAAGCTTCATTTATATCCATTTTACTTGCCCCCTTAATTGGACTCAGGCAATAATAGTGTTTCATTTAGTTTCATTTGTAAAGCACCCAATTCTATCGCAGCTTGTTCTCTCGCTTTTACCCCATTGGCTCTTATTTCTTTTATTGCCTTTAAAGTTTCAATTAGATTTTCACTACTCTTTTTCAATACATCTATATCAATTATACCCCTCTCTAACTCTTTGGCAATATCTGTTGAACTTACTTTTAATAGCTCACTATTCTTTTCAATCAACTTATTTGTTGTATCTGTTACAGCCTTTTGAACTTTCAATGACCCTTGCTGTCTTACTAATTGAATAGCTATTACCATTTGAGATTCCCATAAAGGGATGGCTGAACTTATAGAAGATTGAATTTTTTCAATTAGCACAGCATCACCGTCTCTTATCAAACGAATTTGAGGAATGTTCTGAATTGCTATTGCTCTCATTAAAGTTAAATCATGAAGTTTTCTCTCAAGTCTATTAACTTCATCATCTTTAATAGCTAACTCTTGAACCTCTAACATATCGTCTGTGTCAATATTCGCTCTTAAATACTCTATTTCACGTCTTTCTTCTTCTACTTTCAACTTACCAGCAATAATATACATATCAAGTTCATTGATATATTCTATATTGCTTTTAAGATACATTTCACAAAGGTTTATATCTTTCTTTAACTGGTACTGAGCTGAACTTAACTTTTTAGTTACTTCACCTATAATTGAAGAAACATCGTCATACTTTACAGTAAGCATTTTTAATTCATCTACCCTGAATAACTTCTTAATAAAACTTGATTTTTTTGTTAAAAGAGTATCTACATCAATAGATTCAATTCCACTCATAAGGTCAATGATAATTGACTCTACTTCTGGTGTATCTTTCAACTTCATTGTCTTTAGCAATTCTGTTGAAAAGTCTGTTAATTTTTTGCTTACATCTTGACNATAGGACAAAATACCCTCGTGAGATAATACTAAACTATTCTTTATTTCTAATACTTTTTCTCTTTTTTCTTCTTCTAAATTGGCTAATTCTCTTTGTAGATTTTCTTGTTTTACTAATTCCATCATACCAACCTCACTTCATTTTTTATTTTCTTATATTAACATATTTTAGTTAGAATTATTATAATATATTTAATACCTTTTGTCAATAAGAAATAAAATAAAATAAAAAGTAGTCAATTATGTAACAAATCGACTACTTCATAAATCTTGTATTTTACTTACATTACTCTCTCAATATCTATCCTGTACTTCTTGTTTAATAGTGTAAGTAATGCTCTCTTATCATTAATTACTTCACAATCAATAACTTTCTGTAACAAGTAGTTTAAGATTTCTCCAAACTCTTTACCTGGCTTAAAACCCAAAGCTATCAAATCATTTCCATTTACAGCTAATTGCTTTAATGAAAAACATTCAGATTTTAACTCTAAATTGTTCAATAACTCATGAGTTTTATATAACTGTTCCAACCTATTATCATTTGGCAAATTCACACCTTGACCTTTTATGTCTGCTTCTCTCAATGACATAAGTAGTCTGAACTTTTCTTCACCCAACTTATTTAACATTCTTAATACAAACTTCTTTGTAGGTGTAAAGATTACGTCATGATGCTCAATTAAAGATAATACCAAATCAATTTCTGCTGTACTGAATTTCAAATCCTTCATTATCTTTTCACTCTTCAGTACACTTACCTTTGCATGTCCATAAAAGTGTCCAACATTATCCGCTTCTGTATAAGTATCAGGTTTACCAATATCATGAAATAGTGCTGCAACCCTTAACATATTGTTACTATTATTACAGCACCTAACCACTCTGGCAGTATGCCCCCAAACATCATAAGCATGGAATTTATTGTTTTGCACAAAATCAAACATAGGTATCAAATCAGGAATAATTTCACCAAGAACTTCTCTATATGTCAGTAAAATATGCAAAACACCATTACCATTTAACATTTTGACAAGTTCTACATTGATTCTTTCCTTAGAAATCTTATCTAAATTTTTAGATTTTTCAAAAATAGCATTAGAAGTATTTCCCTCTATCTTAAAACCTAAAACAGAAGCAAATCTCAATGCTCTCATTACCCTTAAAGCATCCTCTGAAAACCTATCATCTGCTTTACCTACACACCTAATTACTTTATTTTTTAAGTCCTCTTGACCACCAAAAAAGTCTATAATACCCTCATTAGGATTATAAGCCATAGCATTGATTGTAAAGTCACGCCTTGCTAAATCTTCTTTCAGATTACTTGTAAATATAACACTATCAGGGTGTCTTCCATCAGAGTAATCACCGTCTATTCTATAAGTTGTTACCTCAAAACCCTCACCACCAACCATTATGGTTACTGTTCCATGCTGAATACCTGTTGGAATAATTTCAAAACCCTCAAAAACTTGCATAATTTGCTCTGTTTTAGCATTAGTAGTTATATCCCAATCTTTAGGTTTTTTGCCCATTATAGAATCTCTAACACACCCACCTACTACATAGGCTTCAAACCCTACTTCATTTAACTTTTCTACTATACTTGCTGCTCTTTCATTCACTTTCACTATCACACACCACCCTCATAATCTTATTCTGGAAATACAGCTATAAATACATATTTCTTACCCCATTTGATTTTTATAAAATCTCTTTTATCTAAATTACATACTAATTCAGGTCTGTTTTTTCTCACCTCTGAATTTGATTTAGTAACACCTGCATCAACCAACAGTTTAGGTAAAAATCTTTCCTCTGTAAATAAAGTTTTAGGTTTCTCTACCTTTTCCCAATCTTCTTCATCATAAGCGAATAAATAAAATAAGTCCATATCTGCCTTACCTACAACTATATTCTCAAACATAATAATACCTTCTTATATATTTATATATTTATAGTAAATATTGTAATATATTTATTATACTTTGTCAATAGTTTTATTTATAAAAGAAAAGCAGTAATTAAACTGCTTTTCCATTTATTTAAGCATATCTTTTTATCAATGGATTAGGACAACCAAATTTCTTACAGTCCTTTTGTATCTTATCTCTTATTTGTCTCTCTGTCTTACTTGTTAATACACTACATAACACTTCTATACTATCACCCCAATAAGCGTCTAATAAATCTTCCTCTATTTTAGTCCAAGTATCATTATTAGGCTTTTTTGGTAATGCAGATTGATACTTCATTTTTGCTCTATCTAACCTTAATCTATCTATCTTATGAGTTACACCTTGCTCTGGTCTTCCCAATACTCTACCTATCTCTGCGTGAGTCATATCATCTTTATGAAGCCACGCAAATCTTTCCTCGTCAGAAGTCCATTTCTTTCGCTTACCTACTGGTGTTACAAAACCCTCATTTCTTGCTTTACTCTTTACGGCTGGAATACTTCTTCCTATTGTCATCGCTATTGCTGCAGCAGGTATTCCATTTTGATAAGCAAATTTCAAATAATCTAAATCAAATGCTGTCCAAGGCTTACCTTCATTGTCTGGTGCTTCATAATCCTTTGCTATAAACCCTCTACATAATCTTTCATATTGGTCTATTATCTGTCTTGGTGTTCTACTTTGAAGTATTCCTTCAGATGCTAACCTTACAGCACAATCATTTCTTGTCAATTTACCTGTCTTATAATACGCACCAAAATACTTCATTATTATCTCATTTTCTTCATGCCTCCACTCTAATGTATTATCAGTATTTACTTTAACTTCATTATTTCTCGGACTATACTTTAAACCCTCTAATCTTGCTCGTGTATCTATTGCTTCAATAGTTCTTTTTGGGATATGTCTTTGTACCTCTTTTGCACCCCTCATAGGATAATACGTATGCAATATCTTTAATTCTCTTTCAGACCAACTATTATTAACTACAACTAAATCATCTAATAAATCAAATAATTCCATTATTGGTTTAGCAGCATTTTTTATGACTATTCTTCTTTCTCTCCAATCTTCTTTTGAAGACTCATTTTCTATTGCCTGATTTACCCTTTCCATTATACTTCTCATACTTCTAAACCCTTCATCTTCTCTTTCAACTTTCTTTAAGTTACTATAATTGTTGATAAAATCAAAGATAATAGGTTTATTTTTATTACCTGCTGATAATGCTCTACCCATTTGCTGTAAATATATAATAGGTGATATTGTTCTTCTTAACATTATTACCCCTGTAATTCCCTCTACATGAGTACCTTCATTCAATTTATTTACACAAGTAATTATACTTATACCTTTATTTACATTGTAAAAACCCTCTAAATTTTTTGTATTTTCTTTAGAAGAACTTTCACTATGTACTGTAAATATATTCAAATAGTCCTCTGACTCTTCCCAATTTTCACCTGTAAATATATTTATAGGTTTATCAAACCAAACTGTTAAATGTTCATTTATTTCTCTTAATTCTTCTATATTAGAACAAAAAACTATCCACTTTTGAGGTGTTCTTAATTGTCTTATTTCCTTTTGAATTGTTTCTTTTAGAACCAAATCTTCATCTATAAGTAATTTTAACTTATTGACTGTTTCTTCTGCTTTCTTCAAACCCTCTGAATAAGAATATTCACTATTTTTCTTCATTCTTGCTACTTGTCTTTGAAGTCTATAAATATCTTCCTTAAAACCATACATAGAAACTATATACTTAAAAGCAGGTAAAATACCTTGTAGGATAGCTTCTTCCAATGTTATACCCTGAACTACTATACCATCAAAAATTTCATCTGCCATATCTCTTGAATTATCTAAATATCTCACAGGTGTAGCACTTAAACCTATAATCTTACTATCTCTTTTATCCAATTCTACCATTAGATTTACTACTGCTTCGCCCCACTTTTCAGCACCTATTCTATGGAACTCATCAACTATCAATAAATCCAATGTTTGACATAATTTTAAGAAAGTATTATCCTTACCTTCTTTATACTTATTAAATAACGCTAATAGACCACTATATGTACCAAACTGAACATTCTGACTTAAAACACCTAAACTCTTTCTATAATTCGTTATTATGTCTTTTCCAGGAGCCAAAACTAATATATTCTTACCCTTAAAAGGTTTATTTACAAATTCAGCAGCTAAAACACCTTTACCTGAACCTGTTGCCTGTACTATGGCTACTTTATTTGTATTATTTAATATATACATTGTTTCGTCAAATGCTTGTTGATTATGTGGATACAATTTTCTCTCACTCATATTATGCACCTCTCACTATTGATTTCTATAAGTAAGATAGTTAAATATGTGCTAAAAAATTTATTACTGCAGTTTATTTATGTCAAATTTTATGTATAAAAAAGCACTATCTGTAAAAGATAGTGCTTTTATCCTACTTAAANCTACTTCCTATAATTCTCTTAAATACTGCAANATTACCTTCTACATTAGGCTTATCATATATTGAAAACACAATATGCTTAAAATATTTATAATACCCCTCATGTAAAAGCAAATCAACCCAATTTGTAGCTACATCTTCTGGATTATTCGCAAAAACACCACAACCAAATGCACCTAATACTACTGTTTCACAATCCTCTTTGATAAACAATTTCAGTACCTTTCTCATTCTGTTTTTCATAACTTGCTTTGCTACTTCTGTATCTTCACCTTTTAAAATAACTTGACCCATATTTACTGCTGCCGAAGTTACCACCTTTACAGTTTTTGGTTTTGAAACAAAGNTTAAATTTGAATCCCTAAAAAACTCTACATTTCCAACAATCATACTATCAGAATANATTTTACTCTTGATTTTAGAATGAATCTCATAAAATTCATTGTCTTTTAAGGTTTCATATAAATTGCTACAGAAAGCCAAACATTCTTCCTGAGCCTTTGCACCTTGCAAAAAACCACCACCAGGATGATAAGCACTCGCAAAGTTTAATACACCTATATTACCCATATCTAATCTAAATACGGCATCTACTGTACCCTCATTTATCACTTCAAGGGTAGTATTATTAAATTCTTTATTTCTTGAAATATCAATACTATCCAAATCAACAGAAGTATAAAGTCTGCCTTTTTCTACATTATTTAACTGAACAATTTGATTACCTAAATTGTAATGTCCTTGACGCACAATCTCTACTGTTTCTTTTGCTATTTCTCTTAAATCTACTTTACTCATTATTTTCCCACCTTTAAGAAATCGGATACTCGTCAACCTGTATGCCTTGCTCTATGAACCATTCTGCTAAAATATGTCTATGACAAAAATCTGACGATTTCTCAAAGCATAAAAGCACAATGTCATTACCATTACCTACAAGTTTTAGAAAATTCATAACCTCATTTACTGTAACTTTGCTTAATACCTCTTTTTTATACACCTTTTCATATTTCTCTTGGGTTAATATACCCTCTTTATAGGCTTTTAATATCTTCTCTGTTGGTGCTAACTTCTGATATTCTATAAATCTCAAACCTTTTGGCATCCATTTAGCTATTGATACTCTTGTTATATCGGCTGGTATCTTTTTTTCTACTGCAAAGTAACTTGTATAAATCTGCATTATAATACACCTCATTCCTTAACTATATTTCTTAACTTTATCATTATGTGATACTATCAACATTTGTAAGTGCTTTCGATAATTATTAAAGCCATACAAACCACAAGAATAGTAGTCATGTACTTCTATCACAAATGTCCCCTGATTTTTGTTCACACCTATATCTAATGTGTATGCCTCCAACCCTTTATATGCATCTATCATTCTTCGTATCTGCTCAATATCTGGTATTAAACCTAATGAATTACTATAATTATGTATTGCTAACAATTCGCCTCTCAATACAAAACATCGCCATTCAGAATCAATTTCTATCAAATCTGAAAACATATAATTACCCTTATCTAACTTTGTTCTTGATGTTATAATATCTGTAAATTGTTTTATTTTATCAGCACTTTTACAAAAGATATTTCTATCTATTTGCTCTTTTTCAGTTCCATACCACACTTTCCTTTTAGCATAGTCAAATAATTCAACAGGTATATTTATAGGCTTTAACTCTACACCTAATAAAGTCTTATAATATCTCTCTACAAACTCAATACTACCAACAGGAATAGATGCTGTTGAATACTTCTTTAATGTTTCTAATTGTTTTATACCTTTTATATGATATAACTTCTCATTAGCATACCAATTTGAAAATTCAACTGCATTTAAGGTCTCTAATACAAAGTCAAATTTTATCCTATTCTCTTTTTCATATAAAAAAGTATACATACTTTTACCCCTTTTCTATTAGTCATCACTCTTTAATATAGCAATTATTCTTAAAATATCAAGAAATAAATTCAAGAAATCAAGGAATAAATCTAATGCTAATGAAGGTACATCTGCAACTGTATATTCGTAATAATTTATTTTTGAAATATCAAATAAAACATAGCCACTAAAAATAATGACACCTAACCAAGATATTAACAAATGCAACAGTTCTGCTTGTATAAATAAACCTACAACAGAAATCAATATTAAACCTAATAAAGCACTAAATAGTGTTCCACCTAAAAAAGTAAAATCCTTTTTACTCTTTTCTGCATAAATTGCTAAACTACCAAATAATACTGTAGTTATACCAAAAGCAACCAATACTAATTCTGCACCTATTTCAGATAAATAATAATTTATTGCTGGATATATATTTATACCAAGTAAAAACACTACTGTATTACAAATAAATCTTGATAAATGCTTTGATTCTCTCATTCTTATAATAGCTGCAACAATTAAGACTACTAAGGAGCCTACACCAGCTACTAAAGCTAACTCCACTGGAATAAAAGCCATTCCCAATACCATACCTATTACACAAATCAATAATTGAGCAAAGAACTCTTTCATAACTTTACTCTTTAATTCTACTTTATTCATTTATATCCACCCCTTTTCTTATAAATCCTAATGTTTCATATAAATTTAATGCTTTCTCATTGTCTTTTTTTACATTTAGGTCTATTTGCTCTATAGCCTCTTTTCTTAACTTTGATATTACAGAATATAAACATAATTTAGATAACCCTAAACCCCTAAATTCTGGTAATATTCCAAAATCATATAAAAAGCATTTCATTTTTCTATATTTTATACCACATAAACCTATTAAATCACCATCTGAATTGTAGAAGAAGAAATATTTATTACCTAAAATATCATCAACTATGTAGTCTAACCACCAACAAGATACTGTATTTGAGTCAAATATATTAGATTTTAACTGTATATATTTCTGCATTTCTTCCATTTTTACTTTTTTAATACTTATATTATATGTATTATATGTAACTTCTTCAAGTTCCTTAATATACAGACTCATTTCAATAAGTCTTTCCCCCATAATGATACCCCTTCATTCTATAAATGTAGAGGTAGAATTTACACTACCTCTACAACAGGAACTTCAAGTAATTTAGCTAACTTACCTTCATATAGGAATACCTTATCTTCCTCTTGAACTTCATCTCCTGAATAAGCTCTTAATACAAAAGGCATTAGTAGTCCACCTACACACTTGAAGTCATACCCTTCTTTATTCATAAACTTTCTTACATAACCATCTGTGTTTGGAATATGCCTTAATACAAACACTTCCTGTCTTAAATACACACCTTGCTTTGCTTGTTTGTCAAGAACTTCTTGTACTCTTTCTGAATACATTTCTCTCTCTGGCTCTGTCTTATCTGTTACATCTACAACAATTTCATCATTAGAGAAAAAGACAATATCTTTTTTATCCTTTGTAAATTTTAATAATTCAGTCAATACAGAGTCCATAAGAAACTTCTCATATGTAGTCTGTCTTTTAGGATTCTGATTTCCAAACACTACCTGTCTGATATACTTACTCTGCTTAAAATATTCCTCGTCAGTAAACATACCCATAAAATCCTCATAGGTATCACAATTACCTACAATTCCTTTATCAAAATGCTTTAATGCTGTGAAATTTGCCTTTCTCATATCAATGCTGATAAAAACCCTACCATCAAAAGTCTGCTTATAAATATCATTCTTTGGGAAACCTTCATTTACAACCTTAAACTGGTTCATATCAACTTCCTTAAATCGTTTCATACCCTCTGTTTCTTCCAAGAAATTGATAATAGAATCCTTTAACTTGTTGTATACCTCTAAATAATTCTCTTCATTACCAAACTTCTCAACAAGTGCCTTAAACATTTCATATTTACTTACTGTTTCATACTGCTTATCATATAACTTTAATCTACTTTCAAAATAAGGCTCCTCAAATACTCTGATAGGAATATTCATATCCTTACAGAAACGCTCTTTTAATTTATTAGTCATTTTCATATTTCTATATACNCCCTTTCTTTTACTNCTCTTGTATGTTATATAGCAAAGGGTTTTCGGAAGCTATCTTTTTTAAACCCTCTGCTATATCTTTTAGTTCTTTATCTGTGAGTTTTTTATGGTCTAAATTCGTGAGATAATCAAAAAATATAGGTCTTATTTCCTTTTCCACTTATATCAGTCCTTTAACTATTTTTGTATTTACTTCCATTACAAACTCTTCTACCTTTTTCAAATCTGGCTCATCAGGTAATGAAGTATTTTCTGCAGCATAAATCAATCTTTTCTTATATTCCTCAATCATTTCAAAGAAACTTGAACCATAAGTACCGTCTTCTTTTCTGAATTTACCCTGTCTAATACTTCTTAAAAGGTCTAAATTCTCACTTCTATAAGTGATAATATCCTCTTTTTCAAGCAAATCTAAAGCCATTAAGTAAAGACGAATTAAATGCATTGCGTGTTTATCAAGATGATTGTCGTCTTTTTTCTTATTTCTATGGTTAATCTTACCATACAACCTTACAATGTTATCCATTTCAGTTAAAATACTTGTCAAATCTCTTAAAGGATAGTCATTTAAGTTAATATTTACATAGATTTCTTTATCCATATCAGTTTTCAAACTATCTCTAATATCTAAAAAAATAGAATTACCCTCAAATGCAGTATATCTTGACTTAAATGAAGTCATAGCATTTCTAATTGAATTTAGAATATGCTCTTCTTTCTTCATTTGTGGTAATCTGTCTCTTGCCAAAGCATTTTCTAATCTTGCCAACTGCGCACCAGCATACCCTGAAAAAGAATTAATACACCTTTTCGAGATAAACATTTTCTTATTATCTAACAAAGACTGACCTATATCTGATAGATACAAATAATGCCCTGGCTTACTACCCAAACACTCAATTGTATTAGGGTTACAGTTCAACAAAAGTCCAATCATTTTATTGAAAGCATAAATTGTTGTATCTGTTTCCCTTTCAATTACTTGTTCAAATTCTGTAAAACCAATCAAATCTGAAGGTCTTTCCAAAGCAATACCCCTAATATCAACATCTGATTGTCCATCATCTCTTTGAGTACCATAAGCATAACTGCCACCCAAAGTCAATAAAATTATTCTATTTCCTAAATGTTCATCTGTTCTTAAAAAATCATATTCTTTACTTTCAATTAGTTTCTTAAAATCCATCTCCTACACCTTCCTACAATTTAATATTTATTCTTAATTTTCAAACTTTTTAATACTTCTAATCTTGTCTCTGCTTCTCTTATCCATTCTACCCTTAATTCTTCTGCAAACTCTTTTAATTTTTTCCTATCTGGGCCTATAAAATAACAAGAGTTATATTGAACTATATCTTCTGTAATATTGTTTGTCAAAGTATTTTTAGCTATGACTAATTCCATTTTTTCTTTGTTTACATATAGTGAAAACATTATAACTCACCCCTTCTATTTTATTATACTGTACTTTTTACCATTTGTCAACAAATTTATAAAAAAAGTAGTTATTTTATGTTAAAAAATAACTACTTTGTACTTATTATTCTTTTATAATCTTGCATAAGTTAAATCTGCGTCTGCCTTTACCTTATAAATTACTTTTGCTCTGCTCTCTAACTGTTCAAACTTATCGACTTCTTGATATTCCTCATCACATTCCATACAAGAAATTTCCCAAATGCGCTCACCTTTTTCCATTAGGTCTTCGCACCATTGCAGTTCTTCCTCTGTTGCTTTCTGTTTTCTTTGCTTATCAAAGATTTCAAACATTTTCTTATTATTCAAATAACGCTCTTCGGAAATAACTTCAGACCAATCACCACAGCGAGAACAATTTAATTGATAACACCTTTCAATTATACCCTTTTCATATAAGTCATTGAATAATTTTTCTTCTTTTTCTTTTGATAATCTTATTTTATACCATCCAGTAGAGCCTGTATGAATATAGCCACCCTTTTTTACCATATACAAGAAGCTATCTATTAAATTTTTTTCAGGTGTTGTCAAATATTCTAAATCATTAATTGCTGGAAAGTAATGTGCTGCCTTTAATATCTTATATGTATTTTCTTTTATGTTTTTTAAGGCTTCTTCAACTTGTTTTCTTTGAGTATTATACTCAAGATTGTATTTAATTTCTTCAAATACTTCTTTTGCTTCATTATAGGCTAATTTCTTAAATTCCTCAATATCAAACTCTGATTTATTGAATAATTCTAACTCTTCTTTTTTAGCCTTTATTTCTTCTTCTAACCCTTTTCGCCAATCATTGAACTCTTTGTTCTTAGCTACTATTTCTTTTATCCCNATATAACAAACCCCTTATATCATATTTTTACATTCATGATAATAAAATACTGCCACATTGTCAACAACTNCCTTTAAATTATGTAAAATATTAAGCACTTTATATACAAAAAATATAAAAATACTTAATATTACTTATTAGATAATAGAATAACTTCACCTATTACTCGGCTCATATCAAAAGTTTTATCCTCCCAAAATCTACTGTCATTGGAATTTGCTCTATTATCACCTAAAACAAATACTTCACCCTCTGGGACTAATATTTCTTCCATAAAAGTTACACTATTATTTTTTATGTAAGGTTCATTTAGCAATTCATCATTACGATAAACTTTACCCTCTTCTATTCTTATCCTATCCCCACCTAAACCAATTACCCTCTTTACTAATAACTGATTTTCAGCAAAGCCATTCTTTTCTTCAGCCTTAAATACTACAATGTCATTGTATTCTAACCCTCTATAACCATTCCAATCAAAATATCTAAAGCATTTCCAAACTACAATTCTGTCACCTATATCTATTGTTGGTATCATTGAACCTGTAGGTACTGTAGCTATAAATACTATATATTTCATTAACAAGATAGCTATAACAAAAGCTAAAATAAGACTTCTGCCCCACTCTCTCAATTCTTTCTTCCAATTTATCCTTATTTCCATATCTTCCTGATTCTCATTTTTCATTTTACACACCACTTACCTACTTAGATTTGAATAATACCTATCTGAATAAGATAGGTATTATTCATTTACTTTATTCTATTTTCATTTTGCTATCACCAAATGTAATTGACCTTAATAACAAATCTATAAGTTCTTGTGCTACCATTGATTCTTTATCATTTGCAAACAAGAAAGATATTGTATAGTCACCTCTTTGAGCAAATCCTACATTCAATATCATTTCTTTTTCTGTACCTGCTTCAGTATCTTTTACAGTGATTGCTGCTTTACCCATATAACCTGCTACCATATCATCCATAAAGATTTTTCTATATGAAATAGTAGTAGATGGATAACCTATAAAGAAATTCTGAATAATCTGCTTCATTTCAGATTCAGATGCAATTCTCTCATTATGACCTAACGCCTTTACCTTACCCCAAATCTTTGACGGATGACTAAACTCTACTGTTGTTCCTTTGATAGCTATTAACCAATTTTCAGAAGGTATAAACTTGAAAATTGTACCTATTTGTATATTAGAGTTATTTACATCGTCAAAAGTCTCAGGTATCGCTAATTTATTAGGTGCTATAAAATCACCTTCAATTAACCAAAACTCAGGAACTTCACTACCCTCTACCCTTTGAAGAGAAGTTTCAGGCACTACTTCTTTTACTGTTGTATCTTCAACAGCCTTTTTAAGTTCTGAAATCTTCTTATCTTTTGATTCTATGGTTGACTGTAAAGTTGCCTTTAAGTCTGCAACCTCTGCATTTAATCTCACTACTCTTGAGTCATTTAGTCCTGTTGATAAGAAGAAAAAGCCTACACCTAAAGCTGTCACCACTACAAAAACAATAGCAGCTATAATAATAGCTTTCTTTCTCNTTTTCTTTCTTTCAGATTCATAAAGAGCAATCTTTTCATCTGTTGTCATTTTTGTATTTTTTACATTTTGAGTTGCACTTACTTCTTCTTCCTCAAATTGTTTTGTATTAACAGGAGTTTTCACATCTGGACTTACTGAATTTTGTGGCTTTTGTGTCCTCTGTGGNCTCTGTGGTCTCTGTGGCATATCACTCATAGAATAATCCCCCTTTCAGTATTTATTAAAATTATTTATTCCACTGTTACTGTGAAATCAACTTTAAACCCATAACCATTTTCATAATCTCTATCTACTTTAACATTAAATGAAGATATAAGACCTATACCCATATTATTCACCATATCTGAAACCAAGCTACCAATCTTTTGACTTGCAGATAGAGCACTATTTGAACAAAATGGACAATCACAAAGGTCATTCTCATCATCTTCAAAATCTGGTGTTCCAAATAAATTTATATCCTCTGTGTCTTTCTCGGCCTCATTATCGAACTCGTCAAAGCAAAAATCGCAATCATTACAACAACCACAATCTGGCTCATCTCCTGGGTCAAAATCCCTATCTAAATCTTCCTCAAAATCAAAGTCTGAACCATCTGCACAAGTACAATGAGGCTCACAATCACAATCACAATCACAATCTTCAGTACAATTACAA
>JGI24709J26583_10000886_pt1 | contig 25455 bp, 21 predicted proteins | sample BioPla2DNA1_FD_26583 | JGI IMG/M metagenome (IMG submission 26583) | reverse complement strand
TTTGCCCATCGTATAACCAATATGTTTTCTGAGTTGAAATATTATAAAGAAGAGGTCAAGCGCTTATCATCTGCCAAATATTCTCTGGCTTCTATTGTTGGAAAAAGTGATGCCATCGTGGAGGCTAAAGAACAGGTTCGTATGGTGGCGGCAACCTCCATGCCGGTATCCATCACCGGAGAAACAGGTACTGGGAAAGAATTGTTTGCCCATGCTGTCCACCAGGAGAGCTCCCGTCGAGAGTACCCGCTGGTTAGAGTGAACTGTGCCTCCATTCCTGAAAATTTATTGGAAAGCGAGCTGTTTGGNTATGAAGAAGGNGCNTTTACNGGGGCACGCAAATCAGGTAAACCTGGAAAATTTGAACTAGCCCACAAAGGTACTCTGTTTCTTGATGAGATTTCTGAACTATCCTGGGTCGCCCAAGCGGGTTTATTGAGAGTACTACAGGAAAAGGAACTGGAACGAGTAGGCGGAATAGATACTATTGCCGTGGATGTGCGTATTATTTCTGCTACCAATCAGCCTTTGCGGGAACTGGTAAGCCAGGGTAAATTCCGCAAGGATCTGTTTTTTCGTTTGGATGTTTTTCCTATACACATACCACCGCTGCGAGAGCGTATGGAGGACTTGGAACCACTCACCGAATTCTTTATAAATCAATTTAATCAGGAAACAGGGGGGCACATTAAAGGGATTTCCAAGGAAGCAATGGCCCGACTGCATCAATATCACTGGCCGGGCAATGTACGAGAATTAAATACGGTCATTGAACGTGCCTGCATCGACACTGGTGCTGGCATCATAAGCATAGACAATTTATTGAGGTTTGCCGGTTCCAAGGTCAGTGCTGATAACCGGCTGAAATACCAGGGATTTGATCTGGCCAAAGCCCGAGACGAGGCAGAAAAGTTGACCATTATCCGGGCTATCAAGGCTTGCCGGGGCAATAAAACTCAAGCTGCCCAGCTGTTAGGATTAAGCCGCAGTGCATTATACTATAAGATAAAGCAACTTCAAATCCCTCATTTGCTGGACGAACCCAAAAACTAAGCAAGGTGTTAACCTCATAGAACACTGTGCTAAAATTAGCACACCTGCCCATAAAACCCTGTGAGGGCGATGCTTTGCGGAAAGGCCTATCGATATTGTCCGAATATTCAAACATCGATCGGAAGCATAGGGGTTCCTGCCTGGCTATATACGCCCTTTGTTGAATTGGCATGATTCGTGCAAAACCTGCTATTGAATTCTATTTGGTAGGAGGTTTTTTTATGGCGATAACGGAACAACGGTTGCCAGAGCGGTCGACTAAATTTGCCAACTGGAAGGATGAATACCAGGCCAAGTTAATGGATGCTAGTGATGCTGCCAAACTGATTCGCAGTAATGATGTAATCATGGTGTCGGGAGGTACTTGTATCCCCCACGATTTTTCAGTGGCTCTTAGCAACCGGGCAGATGAATTGAAAAATGTTACTATCTGCCTGGGGCTGGCATTAAAGCTGTACGACTATATGCAGCCCCAATATCGAGAGCACTTTCAAATTGAAACTCCTTTTGTGGGACCGGTGGAACGCATGTGTCTGGAGTGGAAGACCGCCCAGTATATCCCGGTTCATCTCAATCAGCTATCTTTATGGATGGATGCCAGGAAGCCGAATGTTACAACTTTTGTGGTCACACCTCCAGACGAGGATGGATATATGAATCGTTCTAATTTTGGCGGACTGGTTCCCCGGCGAGCTATTAAACGGAGCGATCTGGTAATTGTGGAGGTAAATTCAAATACTCCCTGGTTGGTCAGTGATGACCTAAAAATTCACGTTTCCGAAGTAGATGCTATTGTGGAAACCGATGCCGATCTGACAGAGATCCCGGATATTCCTATCACCGATGTAGAAAGACAAATTGCACATTATATTGTTGATATGATTCCGGATGGCTCTACGGTTCAGTTAGGCTTGGGTGGGTTGGCCAATGCCATTGGTTACTTCCTGCGCGATAAGAAGGATCTGGGAATCCACACGGAGGTCGTCCAGAATTCGATCATGGAGCTTATGGAACTGGGAGTAGTAAACAACAGTAAGAAAAACATCAATACTGGCATCACCACAGGTACCTTCTGTGTAGGAAACGCTGCTTTGTGGAAATACGTGGACAAAAACCCCGATTTTTGGTGGACCGAAGTAGAACATAATAACGATCCCTATGTTATCGGGCAGTACGATAATCTGATCTCGGTAAACAATGCCCTGATGATGGATGTGACCGGGCAGGTGGCATCGGAATCTATTCGGCATCGTCAGTACAGCGGTACGGGCGGACAGGTCAATTTCATCCTAGGCGCCCATCTCTCCAAAGGTGGTAAAAGTATCCTAGCCCTTAATTCATCATTTACTGACCGAGAGGGCAAGTTGAAGTCGCGTATAGTTCCTTTCCTTCCCCCAGGCACTATTGTATCGACATCACGCAATGATGTTGAATATGTTGTGACGGAATATGGCGTGGCCAATCTGCGTTTCAAAGGCGTAAACGAAAGGATTCGGGAGATGATTCGCATTGCTCATCCTGATTTCCGCGATGAACTCATGTTCCAGGCTAAGCAAATAGGTTGGTTCTAAACTTTATTATCTACCCCGGGTAACCGGGGTTTTTTTAATTTCTGGATCAGCCCCAATAGTATTGGGAGGGCATGCGCTACTGCAGACTAGCATATATTTGTATGACGGGTGGTGGAATACAGCTTTGACAGGAGGGAGAAGATGGACAAACGCAAAGAGGCTTTGACTAAAGTCATGGCCGAGTTCTTGGAAATCCCCAAGGATCTGATCCTGGATCTGCCTAAGATCACCATTATTGGACGTAATGAAGTATATCTGGAAAACCATCGCGGTATCATAGAATACTTGCCCAACCGTCTCAGGATCAATTTGACCCGCGGTTTTTTGGAGATCGAAGGAAGGGATTTGGAGATCAAGGCTTTAATGGCCGACGAAATTAGCATATATGGGCAGGTAAACAGTGTTAGATATCACGATTGATTAAAGGAGATATTACGGGTGATTAATCGTTTTTTTGAACAAGTGGGCGGGATCGTTCGAGTTCGCCTACAGGGTAAAAATTTGGAGAAGATCATCAACATGGCATTAGCGCGAGGCATCTTTATCAATGATGTCAAACGCAAGGAAGATGGTCTCCACTTCAAAATACGCAGCAGTGCCTATCAAGCTTTGAAAAGCATTACTGAGGAGAACGGCTATGAACTTGAAGTCACCGAGAAGAAAGGTATGCCTTTTTATCAGGCTCTCCTAAAAAGGAGACTGGGCTTTGTGGTGGGGGCTCTAATTTTTACGATAGCCTTATATTTTCTATCCTCTTTTGTCTGGTTTATCGAGGTGAGTGGCACTAAGCAGGTGGATCCAGTGCGTGTCCTTGTGACTGCGGCCCGTTATGGGTTATATCAGGGGGCGGCCAAGTGGGATTTCAGTCGTACTGAAGCGGAAGAGGGCTTGTTACGCGATATCAACCAGCTAACCTACGCCAAGATCGAAATTCGCGGTGTCAAGGCGCGCATTGAAGTAGTTGAAAAAGTCATGCCCCGCGAGGAAATAATCGGCCCATGTCATCTGGTCGCTGCACGGGACGGCATAGTTGAGCAGGTACTGGTTTTGGATGGCCAGGCTAATGTAGCTGCTGGGGATGTGGTGGCTTCTGGTGACATATTGATTTCAGGGGTGGTTTTTCCCGAAGTCAGTCCCTATATCGTAGTTGATCCGGAACAAGAAAACAGCTCAGCCACCATGCCCTATACAGTAAGGGCCCGGGGACAAGTGGAAGCACGGGTCTGGTATGAAGGATATGGTGAATGCGCTCTGGTGGAGGAAAAAACCATTTCCGGTCGGGAAGCTACGCAGTATTATCTGGAAACCCCCTGGAAGGATTTTTCTTGGCCGCGTCATCCCCAACAGTTTGCGCTGGCTGAAAAAGAACATCAGCGCAAGACCGTCTATACTCCTCTGGGCAGTATCACCCTGCATAAAGTAAAGGATATAGAACAAATCAAAAAAGTGAGCGAGCTTTCGCCATCCGAAGCGGAGAAGATCGCCATCCAGAGGGCTCAAAAGGCATTAAGGAATAAAATTGGTCAGGACATTGATTCATCTACCATTACCAAAGAAGTGATATCTTCACCTAGTGAACAGATCATTAGAGTCAAACTGACTGCAGAAATGAGGGAGGACATTGCAGTACCGGAGCCCATAAGTGGTGCTCAACATAGCCAGCGGTGAATTTGATATGATATAATAACTTAGATATTTTGTTTCCTGATGGGAGGAATACTGTTTTTGACCGACAAAGAAACGAAAATTTCTATTGGGGACAATTCTCTAGCCGCCATACTGTTTGGCAACGGTGATGAGAATTTTCGCTACCTTCGCAGTATAGCAGCAGCTGAGATTTCGGCCCGGGGATCAGATATCCATATCAAAGGCAAAGAGGAAGATGTGAATTTTGCCTCCGACTTAATATACAGTCTGCTGGATACAGTGGAAAATGAGCATCAGTTGACTATCAATGATATAAACTATATGTTCAATCTGTTAAAACGAGGCGATCACAGTCGCCACCATGATATTGTGTCGGGAACGCTGCTGAGCACAGTTCGGGGTAAAACCATCAAGGCTAAAACTCTAGGTCAGAAAAGATACGTTCAGTCCATGCTGCGCGATGACATAGTGTTCGGTATTGGCCCCGCTGGAACCGGCAAGACCTACCTGGCGGTAGTAATGGCAGTAAGGGCCCTGCGCAGCAAGGATGTAGAAAGGATCATACTGGTGCGACCCGCAGTTGAGGCCGGGGAAAAGCTGGGCTTTTTGCCTGGCGATTTTATTGAAAAAGTCAATCCCTATCTTAGACCGCTCTATGATGGGTTGTTCGATATTTTAGGGGTAGATGTGACTCAGCGCTATATGGAAAAAAACATTATTGAGGTTGCTCCCTTAGCTTATATGCGGGGAAGAACCCTGAACGATGCTTTCATAATCCTGGATGAAGCCCAGAATACTACGCCCCAGCAGATGAAGATGTTTTTGACTCGACTGGGTTTTGGTTCCAAAGCAGTTATCACCGGCGACATTACCCAGGTGGATCTCCCCAAAGAGGATTATTCCGGTTTGATAGAGATCCGTAAGATATTGTCTAATGTTAAAGGTGTTTCTTTCGAATATTTGACTAAAGAGGATGTAATCCGCCATCCACTAGTGCAGCAGATCATTGATGCTTATGAACAATACGAATCTCAGCATGGGTATAGTGAGCAAGGTCGGCAGGATAATTAAGGGAGCTTTATAATGCGTGTACCTTCATTCCTAATCTGGATAGGTAATACTGTGGCCAGCTTTTTCCGCAATTCCACCACTCAAAAAGTGCTGGGGGTTATGCTGTTTTTCTCGGTCACTATTTTGATAGTATTCAGTAGTTTTAGCCCCAAACAGGTGATGCTTAAGCCTGATGAAGTTGCTCAAGCAGATATACAGTCCAAAATAAATGCGGTGGTCATAGATGAAAGGCAGACCGATGAGCTGAGAAAACAGGCTGCTGACAAGGTTCAGAAGGTCTATCAGGAGGACAAGTATGCTCTAGTCAATACCAATGATGATATCAATCGGTTTTTTAATAGTGTAACTGGTATTCTGTCCACTGCAGATGAAGACCATTTGCCGCCATTGCATGATTTGATTGAGAGCACCAATACCCTTAGGGATGAAGCTAATTTGCAGCTACATAGCCCTACTCTGGCGCAGTATATTGTCAATGCCCAACCTGAGGACTTAGAACTTATTCGCCAGGCGGCACTGTCTGTGGTGCAAAATCTGTTGAATAAACCGGTAACCGATGAAGCCTTGCCTGATATTTACCAGCAAGCTCAAACCCAGATCGATTCCATGGGTTACTCACGCACGGCTCGCGATATAATAAAACTAGTAGCAATAAACAGTCTGCGTCCCAATTTGATATATAATGCTGAAGCCACTGCTGAAGCTATTCAGGAAGCCAGTAACGCCATCCAACCGGTGCAGAAAAACATTAAAGCTGGCGAGATCATTGTGCGGGCCGGAGATAGAGTAACTGTTGAACAGATCTCCATTCTGGAACAACTGGGTATCCAGCGTACCCAGAGTTATACCTCTACTCTGATAGGTGCAGGGCTTTTCGTCCTGTTGACTTTCTGGGTGCTCATTCAATTCCTGCGCCGTTATTATTCAGACATATTTAAGGACGATCGGCTGATGCTGCTTATAGGCCTGGTATTCATCATCATTCTGTTGTTGACCAGGTTTCTGACCATGATCAAAATAAGCGACAATGCGGAAATAAATAGTTTGGTGGGATACCTGGCTCCGGTAGCAGCCGGATCCATGTTGATCGCGATTCTGCTCGATAACCGCTTGGCGCACTTTTTGACCCTGGTGATGGCTTTGTATGTAGGATTAATTACCGAGGGCAACCAACTGTTTTATGGTATTACCGCCTTTGTAGGTGGTACCGTAGGAGTATTTCAAGTATACCGACTGAGTCAGATCTCAGATCTGGCCAAATCAGCGCTCTACGTGGCCCTGGCTAACATCGTCACTATTGTTACTCTTTCCATGATAGGGGGGAGTTTATCCTGGAACCTCATTTTAGTAGGCATACTGATCGGAGCTATTAACGGTATTTTATCGGCTATACTGATGATCGGTGCTCTACCTTATCTAGAGAGTGCCTTCTCCATTACCAGCATGATAAAGCTTCTCGAGCTATCTAACCCCAATCACTTTCTGCTGAAAAGATTACTGTTGGAGGCTCCTGGCACATATCATCACAGTCTGATGGTAGGGAATTTGGCCGAGGCTTCGGCTGAATCAATAGGAGCTAATCCCTTGCTGGTTAGAGTAGGTGCCTATTATCATGATATTGGCAAGCTGAAGCGCCCGGAGTATTTTGTTGAAAACCAACGGGGCTTTGAAAATCCCCACGAAAAAATCGCCCCGGCTTTAAGTGCGTTGATAATCACTTCCCATGTCAAGGATGGCCTGGAATATGCCCGTGATGCCCACCTGCCTGAAGTGGTCAATGATTTTATCGCCCAGCATCATGGCAACAGCTTGACCAGATATTTTTACGGGCGAGCTTTGGAAGAGGATCGGGATGGAACAATCAGTGAGGATAGCTTCCGCTATGAAGGGCCTAAACCCCAGAGCAAAGAAGTAGCTTTAGTGATGTTAGCCGATTCAGTTGAAGCTGCTATCCGCTCTTTGCAGGAACCGACCGATGCTAAAATTAGAGAAATGGTCAAAAAGATCATCAAAGACAAGTTGAATGATGGACAGTTGGAGTCATGTGACCTTACTTTTAAGGACTTGGATACTATTACCCAGTCTTTCTGTACTATCCTAGAGGGAATGTATCATAAGCGGATCGAGTATCCAGAAGTAATCGTTAAAGAGTTCGAAAGAAGGCGAGAAACCCATGGAGACAATGATCATCAATCAACAGAACGTGATTAACTATACCCGTGAACTTCAGCAGGTCATTCAAAAGGTGGTCAAGATTGTGGCTCGCATAGCCAAACTGCCTGCTAATACTGAGGTCAGTATTATGGTGGTGGACAATAATTATATTCAAGAGTTAAACTTCATCTATCGTGGGCAGAATAGTCCTACAGATGTGCTTTCCTTTGCCATGAATGAATTGGTAGATGAAGAACCGGATTTTGACTTTTCCGGTGAAGTCAATGTATTAGGGGACATAGTAGTATCTCTGGAAAAAGCTCAGGAACAGTGCCAAGCCTATGGACATAGCCTGGAAAGAGAACTGGGTTTCCTGGTAGCCCATGGTATGCTACACTTGTTAGGTTATGATCATGAGACTGAGCCAGAAGGTCAGCTGATGAGGCAGTTAGAGGAGAAGATCATGGCCGCAGCGCAGTTGGGGCGTTAACACTATGAGTAAAGGCAGCCTGAAAAAGAGTTTTTACTATGCCATCGCTGGGATAGTATATGCTCTAACTCGGGAACGCAACTTGCGAATTCACTTTTTGGCAGCTGGTGTAGCCATAGCTGCCGGAATATGGTTAGAGATCAGCTATTTGGAATGGGGAATGCTCGCCATTACCATTACGCTGGTAATGGTAGCAGAAATGATCAATACGGCGGTGGAAAAAACCGTAGACATTATTACGGGTGAATATCATCCTCTGGCCAAAGTAGCCAAAAATGTAGCTGCCGGAGCAGTGTTGCTAAGTGCTATTAATGCACTGGTCATGGCGTATATAATATTTGTTCCGTATCTGCGCTGAGGATTAATGGGGGACAACAATGACTGATCAAGAACTGGTAAAAATAGCTCGTCAGGTTCAGCAGAACGCCTATGTGCCTTACTCACATTTTCCAGTAGGGGCAGCCCTTTTAAGTGCGCGGCAAAATGTGTATACTGGAGTGAATGTAGAGAACTCTTCTTATGGGCTCACCGTTTGTGCTGAGAGGAATGCAGTTTTTAAGGCTATTAGTGAGGGCGAAACGGAATTCGAGGCTATTGCTGTCGTGGGTAATGCTGAGGGATTTACCTATCCCTGTGGGGCTTGCCGGCAAGTGTTGGCAGAGTTTGCGCCGCAAATGAGGGTTATTCTGTGTGATACTGATAATAATATCAAGGTTTATAATTTGAGCGAATTATTACCGCAGATGTTTTTGCTGTAATTGTAGGAGGGCTAAACTGGTGAAATCTGGTTTTGTGACCATTGTTGGCCGACCTAATGTGGGCAAGTCAACATTGTTGAATACATTGATAGGGCAGAAAATTGCGATAGTCTCTGAAAAGCCGCAGACCACTCGCACCCGCATCCAGGGAATACATACCTGTGATCAGGGGCAAATAATTTTCATAGATACTCCGGGAATACACAAACCCAAACACCGTTTGGGAGAATACATGGTGGAGGTTTCCACCCGCAGTATGAATGAAGTGGATCTTATCTACTATATGACCGATGTTACTAGGCCTTTTGGCGGGGGAGAAGAATTCATTCTCAATCAACTTAAAGATGCTGGTGTACCGGTGTTTTTACTGGTGAATAAAATAGATCTGGTGACTGATAAGGAAGTGGAAGAATTCATTCGTCCCTTTACGGGAAACATGAACTTCTCGCAAGTGATTCCCATCTCAGCGTCATTGGCCACCAATGTAGAACGCCTGTTGGAGAATACTTTTGCTGTTCTGCCTGAGGGCCCCCTCTATTATCCGGAAGGTGATTGTACTGATCAACCGGTTTCCTTCATTGCTGCCGAGCTGATCCGTGAAAAAGCCCTCCTGCTCACTCGGGATGAGGTGCCCCATTCTCTGGCGGTCGAAATCGAGGAGTTTAAGCAGCAGGGGAAAGACAAAGTCTACCTGCGGGCGGTTATCTATACGGAACGGGATTCCCAGAAAGGGATCATTATCGGCAGAAACGGGCAGATGCTTAAAACCATTGGGGAGCAGTCCCGGCAGGATATCGAGAATATGCTGGAAGCTCATGTTTATTTAGATCTCTGGGTCAAGGTAAAAAAGAACTGGCGTGATAGTGAAAATAATTTGAACCAACTAGGCTACCGTTTGTAAAGAAGGGATTCATGTTGCCAATTGCCTCCTATTTGGATAGCACCAATCTACAGCCGGATGCGCAGTGGGCGGACATAGCCAGGCTGTGCCAGGAAGCGGTTTTTTATCAGATGGCAGCGGTTTGTGTGCATCCCTACTGGGTAAACAGGGTGCATAGCCTATTAATGGATACCCCTGTAAAAGTGGCCACCGTGATTGGCTTTCCTCTGGGGGCCAATGTCCTTGAGACCAAGCTATGTGAGGCTCATCAGGCTTTACAAGACGGTGCTCATGAACTGGATATGGTAATAAATCTGGCCGCCTTGAAGGCAGGTGACTACCACCTGCTGGAGAAAGAGGTGCGCACTCTGGTAAGTCTCAAGGTAGATCATCCTCTGGTACTCAAAGTCATTGTGGAAACAGCTTTGCTGACTCCCCCACAGTTAGCTACCATAACCCGTTTATTGGGGGAATGGGGCGCTGACTATATCAAAACATCCACCGGTTTTGCCGCGCGGGGAGCATCTCTGGAAGACCTGCATATCATTGGAGCCAATCGCAACTCTTCTCTAAAGATCAAGGCCAGCGGAGGAATTCGTACCCGGGGTTTTGCCCTGGAATTGATAGAGGCGGGAGCGGATCGTATCGGTACCAGTTCGGCCATCTCTCTGCTTAGGGAAGTGGAAGACGATTCGCGGGACTGAAAGCGCAGTGCGCTGTCTTAAAATCGCCCTACTGTTAGTTCTGGTCATCGTTTATGTAATGGTGGCTACCCATAATCCACCCGCCTGGTTTAAGGCCCTGGGATATAATCAGATTCTGGATGCCTACGGAAAAATCACCGCTGGATATGCCCCTTTGAATTGGGTTCATGACCCGGGGCTGCGCTCTTTTGGAACTGGTCAAACCAGTTCTGCTCATGCCCTCATCCCCAGCGAGGATCAAGATCATCATTCTCGCATAGTGTCTGCTCTGCAAACTGATCCCCTCGCTTTGATCGAATGTTCAGCTGTAGATGCCTGGCATACCACTACACAGGGACGGGCTGCCTTAAGCCTTATCAGAGATAAAGCCTATCGAGTGGTTGTATTTGACGGAGGACACCATTTGCCCACCTTGGGCTTGCAACCTGATATTTTGCTGATACCTGCTCTCAATGATACTGCTGTTCACACCTATATGCGGGATGGGATTTCGCTGCAGACTTTGCAGCAGTTGCTGGAAAAGATAGATTCACCCAGTGTAGCAGTGGCCGTACCCCGCTGGTTGGTAGTTAAGCGTCCAGCTAGCCTGCAAACCATTACCGAGCGGATCATCCGCCAATCCGATTACCGGTCAGATGAGTGGGATACTGCCTTTGATCCCTGCACCTCGCCGGGCATGAGTTGGTATAATGGTTATATCCTGGCTTATATAAACAGAGCCAACCTGGAAGACCCCGGCGACTATGCCGACCAGCTTAGAGCACTTGATCCGGAGATCAAGGAAGTATTCATGGCTTTTAATTATAATGATATTGACCAGGATGAAGCTACTGTTTGGGCTGACCAGGTAGGGGCACAATTGGGAACTGCCGTTACCATTGTGAACCGACCGGTCAAAGTAAGTGATCTTTTATTAGGCAGGTAAAACTGTGTATTATAACGCACCGGTACTGATAATAAAATCTATAGATTTTCGTGAGGCTGATAAGCTGGTCACCGTTTATTCCGAGCAATACGGTAAACTGCGAGCGGTAGCGCGCGGTATAAAAAAACCGAAGAGTAGTCTGCGCTCATCTATCCAACCTTTCTGTTACTCTCAGCTTCATTTTTATCGGGGGCGGGATCTGGAGTTGATCACCCAGGGCAAATTACTGGATTTCTTCGGTAATTCACGGGAGGATTTGGAAAGAACCCTGTATTCAGTTTATCTGATGGAGATACTTGATAAATCACTCATGGATCGCCTGCCTATACCGGGGCTGTTCCGTTTGACTCTGCAGACCCTTAGAACCATTAATGACAATGGCATCAATCCCTTAGTGATACGCCATTTTGAACTTAATTTGGCTATACACCTGGGCTATCGCCCTCAATTGAACCAATGTGTAGTCTGTGGAGGCAACCAAGCTCTGACGGGATTTAGCCTGGCGGAAGGGGGCATGATCTGTCGGGGATGTTTGCCAGCCACATCCACCGGGATCATTACCATGTCGGGTGAATGTCTGGCTATTCTGCGACAGTTGGAAGGGGCCAATAGCAGTGTGTTAGCACGTATAAGAGCCTCTGCTTCTGCTCTGAAGCAGTTGGAATACTTTTTGGAGCAATATCTGCAATATCACCTGGAAAGGCCGTTTCAGTTAAAGCAAACCATACGCTACCTGAAGCCATCCCGTGGGCACGTTGACAACTAGGGAACAGATGGTTAAACTAATAGCAAAATTGTTTAGGTGTACCAGCTAATTGCATAAGGACGATGAAAAAGAGGAGTAAAAAGTAACCCCCTCTACAGAGAACCGGTGGCGGCTGAGAACCGGGAGGAGTTATTTTTGAAGGCGCTTTGGAGTCACAGGAGGAACGCTGCTCAGCAGCTAGTAAAACCTGACCAATGAAGGTGGGCTTTAACAGCCAATCAGGGTGGAACCGCGGGTCAACTCGTCCCTGCCAATCAAGGGACGAGTTTTATATTTTAAACTTTAAGATAAGGGGGATACTGACCCAATGAATTTTCAGGAAATAATTCTGGGGTTGCAAAACTATTGGGCCCGACAGGGATGCATTATTCAGCAGCCCTATGATGTGGAAAAAGGCGCTGGAACCATGAACCCGGCTACCTTCTTACGCGCTTTGGGGCCGGAACCATGGAACGTAGCCTATGTAGAGCCCTCCCGGCGGCCCACTGATGGGCGCTATGGAGAAAACCCCAATCGCCTGCAGCATTATTATCAATACCAGGTCATTTTGAAACCCTCGCCCGATAATGTTATTGATCTATACCTGAATAGTCTTAAAGAATTGGGTATCGATCCTGATGAGCATGATATTCGCCTGGTGGAGGACAATTGGGAATCACCTACTCTGGGTGCCTGGGGGCTGGGTTGGGAAATATGGTTGGATGGCATGGAAGTAACGCAGTTTACTTATTTTCAGCAGTGTGGAGGATTTGACTGTTATCCGGTCTGCGCTGAAATCACCTATGGCTTGGAAAGAATAGCTATGTTTATTCAGAATAAGGAAAGTGTTTTTGATATTGAGTGGGTGGATGGCATTAGTTATGCTGATGTACATCACCAAGGGGAAGTGGATTATTCACATTACAACTTTACTTATGCAGATGTATCTACTCTCATGACCATGTTCACCCTCTGTGAAAAGGAAGCACTGCAAGTAGCTGACCAACAGCTGGTTCTGCCGGCTTATGATTATGTTCTCAAGTGCTCGCACTTGTTTAATCTTCTCGATGCCCGCGGGGCTATCAGTGTTACCGAGCGCACCGCCTATATTGGTCGAGTCCGCAATCTGGCTCGCCGCGTAGCGGCAGAATACCTGGAACAAAGGAAACGCTTGAGTTATCCGCTGCTCAAAGATGAGCGATTAAGGAAACAAGTTCTGACTGAAGAGGAGGCGAAATAATATGGCCAAAGACCTGTTACTGGAAATTGGCGTAGAAGAGATGCCTTCTGCCTATATGCCTGGGGCCATCAGCAATTTGCAGGAATTAGCTGAAGAACGCCTGCAGGAAGCCCGCCTAAGTTGGCAGCAGCTTAAGGTATATGCTACACCCCGCCGGCTGGTCCTGTATGTTGAACAGTTGGCGGAAAGTCAGCCTGATTCCCAGCTGGAAAACCGTGGCCCGAAGAAGCAGATGGCTTTTGACGAGAACGGGAACCCTACCAAAGCCTGTCAGGGTTTTGCCCGGGGTCAAGGGGTGGCTGTTGAGGAACTGGAGATTCGAGAAGTAGGCGGCGTTGAATATGTTTTTGCTGTGAAAAATCTGGTGGGTAAGCCAGCGCAACAGGTGCTGCCTGATATTCTGGCCGGGTTGATTACTGCCCTGCCCTTTCCCAAATCAATGCGCTGGGGATATTTCCATACCCGCTTTCCTCGGCCTATTCGTTGGCTGGTAGCCTTATTTGGAGATCAGATCATCCCCATGCAAATCGAAAATCTAGTCAGCGGTCGAACTACCTGGGGACACCGCTTTCTGGGCAGGGAATCCATTGATATAGCGGATGCCGGGGATTATATGCAAAAAATGGCGTTGCACTATGTAGTTTTGGACCAGGAGATGCGCCGAGATATGATCTGGCAACAGGTTCAAGAAGCCGCGGCCCAGGTGGGGGGAGTACCTATGGAGAATCCAGATCTGTTAGAGGAGATCAATTATCTGCTGGAATATCCCACTGCATTTACCGGCAGCTTCTCAGAATCATACTTGCAGGTACCTGAGGAGGTATTGACCACCAGCATGATCGCCCATCAGCGTTATTTCCCGGTATATGATAGAACCGGGCAATTGATGCCCGCTTTCATAGGGGTACGCAATGGCGATGGGGAGCATCTGGATACTGTTCGGGCTGGTAATGAGAGAGTTTTAAGAGCCCGCCTGGAGGATGCCCTATTCTTTTGGAATGAAGATAATAAAAAGCCCTTGGAGGATTTTAACCAGGGATTGCCGGAGGTTCTCTTTCAGGAAAGNNTGGGGAGTTTACAGCGGAAGGTACAGAGAGTNACCGCTATTGCTCTGTACCTGTGTCAGGAAACTGGTTGGGGCGATCCGGAATTGGTTAAACGGGCCGCCTGGCTCAGTAAGGCTGATCTATTAAGCAGTATGGTCTATGAGTTTCCCGANCTGCAAGGCATCATGGGTAGGTACTATGCCCGTAATAGCGGAGAAGATCCTCAGGTGGCCGAGGCTATTTTTGAACATTACCTGCCACGCTTTGCCGGAGACCAACTGCCCCAAAGTGATATCGGGGCACTATTGAGCCTGGCGGAAAAACTACACAATCTGGTGGGATGTTTTTGCATTGGTATCAAACCCACCGGTTCACAGGATCCCTATGCTCTGCGCCGACAGGCTCTGGGCGTAGTCCATATCCTACTGGAGCGCGAATCAAATATCGACCTGGAGCAAGTATTGCGTCAAACTTACCGTGAGTTTGCCGAGGTAGGGCCGGATCTAGATGAAGATGCGGCGGTCAGGGAAGTCCTGGATTTCATATGGCAACGCCTGAAGGGAGTTCTGGCAGATCATAGTTTTACCTATGACGTTATAGAGAGTGTTATGGCCGTACCCACCGGTCACCTGCTAGATGTTTATACCCGAGTTCNGAAAGTGCAGGAGTTTAAGACCACTGATAGATTTGATGATTTTATGGTGGTTTTCAATCGCAGTCACAACTTGAGTAAGAAGTGGGAGCAGGTGGAAGTACAGGTAGATGCCTTGGAGGATAACACTGAACAGGAACTTTATCAGCAGTTTTTGGCAGTGAGATCCCGGGTGATGGTACCTACCAATTATTATGATATGTTGACTGATCTGGCCAGCCTGCGTCCCTATTTAGATCGCTTCTTCGAAGCCGTCATGGTCATGGTGGATGATAAGAGATTGAAAGAGAATCGCTTGAGTCTACTGCGAGGAATCGCCGAACTCTGTAGGCAGGTAGCGGATTTCAGTAAAATAGTGCAATAAAAAAATAGCTAAACAGGATTTCTTTTTGCCGAAATAGTATATATAATTATTATTATTTGAGCGAAAAAGTATAGCATATAGGCGGTGAATATGATCGAACTCAGCGACCGGCAAGAGAAAATCGTGGCTATAGTTAAGGAATNTGGACCAATCACCGGGGAAAAAATTGCTGAAATGCTGTCGATGACCCGGGCAGCGCTGCGCCCTGATTTAGCGGTTCTTACTATGTCAGGATTTCTGGAAGCCAAGCCCAGAGTAGGCTATACGTTCAGAACCGAGGGGGCAGAGAACCAAATTCGCCGGGTACTCAACCAATATCGCGTACGCGACATTCAGTCAAGACCGGTGATAGTAAAAGAAAACTGCAGTATTTACGATGCCATAGTGACACTTTTTGTGGAGGATACCGGCAGTATATTTGTAGTCGACAACGATAATTATTTATCGGGCCTAGTATCACGCAAAGACTTTCTCAAGACTACCCTGGGCCAGGCGGATATTCACAAGGTTCCGGTCAGTGTTATTATGACACGTATGCCTAACATCATTACCACCAATATTGAAGAGACGGTGATAGAAGCTGTTAAGAAGGTTGTCGAGCATGAAATCGACAGCCTTCCGGTGGTAAAATGTTTCTTGGATGCCGAAGGTGATGAAAAACTTGAGGTGGTCGGCAAAGTCACTAAAACTAATATTGCCAGACTATTACTGGATATAGCCTGTCTGCATAATGAGGGGGTTTAGAGAATGACTAATCACTTGCCAGGAGTCTACATAGTGTCAGACTCCATCGGTGAGACTGCGGAAATGGTGGTTCGCGCTGCTGCCAGTCAGTTTAACTCCGGAAATATGGAAATCCGAAGAGTTCCCAACATCTCAGATACAGATACCCTGGAGGAAATCGTACATCATTGCCAGGAAAACGGCTTTATGATCGCTTACACTTTGGTAGTGGACGATTTGGCCTCTTTCCTAAAGACCGAAGCTGAAAAGGCAGGGGTGGTATGTATCGATGTTTTGGGGCCGCTCATAGATGCTTTTAAAAAGGTGAGTGATATCGAGCCCAAAAAAGAACCGGGATTATTACGTAAGATCGACGATATGTACTATCGACGTGTAGAAGCAGTGGAGTTTGCGGTTCGCTATGATGATGGTAAAGACCCGCGAGGGATAAACCTAGCAGATGTGGTCTTGGTGGGTGTATCCCGAACTTCCAAAACGCCTCTATCCATGTATCTGGCTCACAAGAGAATTAAGGTGGCTAATGTTCCTTTGGTACCAGAGGTAGTACCTCCAGAGGAACTTTTTGCTGCTGAACGCGGCAAAGTCATTGGTTTGATAATTCAACCGGAACAGTTGAACCATATTCGAACCGAGCGTTTGAAAACACTGGGCTTGAAAGGACAGGCACTTATGCCAATTCTGAACGTATTCTCGAGGAATTGGAGTTTGCTAATGAAGTAATGAAGCGCTTAGGGTGTCCGGTAATTGATGTGACCAACAAAGCAGTAGAAGAAACTGCCAGCAAGATACTGGAAATCTACTATAGGAGGATTAGTAATGTCTAGCGGGAAATACGTGTATTTGTTCGAAGAAGGCAAATCAGACATGAAAATGTTATTGGGCGGCAAAGGTGCTAATCTAGCTGAGATGACGCGGATTGGGTTGCCGGTTCCACCGGGTTTTACCATTACCACCGAAGCCTGTAACATTTATCTGTCCTCGGGGGAGACTTTGCCCGATAGTGTACTGGAACAGACTTTCGCCAGCTTGGCTGTTTTGGAGGATCGAACTGGCAAGGGCTTTGGTTCCAAGAATAATCCGCTGCTAGTCTCCGTTCGCTCCGGAGCAGCTATTTCCATGCCGGGTATGATGGACACCATACTGAACCTGGGGTTAAATGATGAATCGGTGCAGGGCTTAGCGGAACTGACCGGTGACCAGCGCTTTGCCTATGACTGTTATCGCCGCTTTATTCAGATGTTTAGTAATGTAGTGCTGGACATAGAGCACTCCTTATTTGATGATATTTTGGAGAGATTCAAGCGTAAACTAAGCCTTATTTTCGACTATGAGATACCGGCTTCCGAACTACAGAACATAATCGAAGAATATAAAAATCTAGTGCAACGAGAAAAGGGCTTTCAGTTTCCGCAGGATGTCAAAGATCAGCTCATCATGGCTATAAAAGCCGTTTTCAGTTCCTGGAATAACCAGCGAGCCATTGTATATCGCCGACTCAACAAGATCGAGGACAATTTGGGAACGGCAGTAAATGTGCANTGTATGGCTTTCGGCAATATGGGACAGGACTGCGGCACGGGAGTGGCCTTTACCCGTGATCCATCTGATGGAGAAAAGATTCTCTACGGTGAATTCTTGGTAAATGCCCAGGGTGAGGACGTAGTAGCAGGTATTCGCACTCCTCTGCCCATTTCTAAATTAAAAGAGGAACTGCCCGGCGTATATCAACAGTTTGTTGATACCTGCCAGAAACTCGAAAATCACTATCGTGANATGCAGGACATTGAGTTTACAGTAGAAAAGGGCATTCTGTATATGCTNCANACTCGCAATGGCAAACGCACCGCCCGGGCTTCAGTTAAGATCGCGGTGGATATGGTGAACGAGGGTCTTATAAGTGTAGAAGAAGCCCTCTTGCGGGTTGATGCAGAACAACTCAATCAGTTGCTGCATAGGCAGATCGACACCAGTGTCAAACTGGAGGCTATCGCTAAAGGTTTGCCGGCTTCACCGGGGGCGGCCTCCGGCCAGGTAGTGTTCGATGCAGACTTGGCCGAAAAAATGGGAGAAGCGGGGGAAAAGGTGGTTCTGGTCCGCAACGAAACTACTCCCGATGACATCCATGGGATCATATATGCTCAGGGGGTGCTGACTGCCCGGGGCGGTATGACATCTCATGCTGCTGTAGTAGCCCGAGGTATGGGCAAACCCTGTGTATGTGGTTGTGAGACTATCAAGATAGATTCCGCTAGCCAACAGTTTACGGTCAACGGGCTGGTAGTAAAAAAGGGAGACACTATTACCATTGATGGAGCTACCGGTAATGTTATGCTGGGAGAAGTCCCTATGATAGAGCCGACTTTATCAGATGAATTTGAGACTCTTTTGCAGTGGGCTGACCAGGTTAAGAAGGTAGCGGTGCGGGCCAATGCAGATACTCCCGAGGATGCTGCCCGCGCTAGAGAGTTTGGTGCCCAGGGTATAGGGCTGTGCCGAACCGAGCATATGTTCATGGCTCAGGAAAGACTACCCCATGTACAGGAAATGATTCTGGCCGAGAGCCCAGAAGAACGACAAAAGCCTTTGGCCACACTCTTGGAGATCCAGCGTCAGGATTTCTACGGTATACTCAAGGCTATGGCTCCGCTACCGGTTACCATTCGCCTGCTGGATCCGCCTTTGCATGAGTTCTTGCCTGCTCACGATGCACTGCTGCTGGAAATTGCCGAGTTGAAGCATCAAAAGGCCGATAATAAAACTATTCTGGAAAAACAGGAATTATTAAAGAAGATAAACAGTCTCTCAGAGGCCAATCCTATGCTGGGTCATCGGGGATGCCGCCTGGGAATCACCTATCCGGATATTTATCGCATGCAGGTACGGGCCATTTTTGAAGCCATGCTGCAGCTCAAGCGGGAAAACATAGATGCTTTTGCTGAAATCGAAATACCGCTGGTAATGGACATCAGCGAATTAGCTGTGCTCAAAGGAGAAATTCAGGCAGTATACGAGGAGGTCAAAGCCGAAAGCGGAGAAGAATTGAATTTCGTGATTGGAACTATGATTGAACTGCCCCGGGCTTGTGTGACTGCCGATAAAATTGCCACCGNAGCTGAGTTTTTCTCCTTTGGAACCAACGACCTGACCCAGACAACGCTGGGATTCAGCCGTGACGATGCGGAAGGTAAATTTATCCCGGTATATCTGGAGAAAAAGATAATCCGGGACAATCCCTTTGCGGTTCTGGATCGCGAAGGAGTAGGATCCTTAATGCGCATCGCTGTTGAAAAAGCCCGCGGGGTTAAACCTGATCTGCTGATGGGCATATGCGGAGAACACGGCGGCGAGCCTAGTTCTATAGAATTCTGCCATGTGCTGGGTCTGGACTATGTAAGCTGTTCACCCTACCGGATCCCGGTAGCCAGATTGGCCGCTGCCCAAGCGGCTATAAAGCATCAAGGGTAAATTAGAGTTTAACTTAGGAGTTGCATAGACATTGTTTATAAGCCTTATACAGCGAGTATATGTATAAAATAAAGTAAAGGTATTGTCTTTTAGTGGTTTAAGAGACAATACCTTTTATTTAATATTATCCAGTGAAGTGTTGATAGAAAATAGGTATTTGAATAAAAACTAAACATTAATAATCAAACATTTATTGATCAGTTTTTTAGGGGCTCAGTGAAAGAGATAAATTTTATTTATTGGCTGGAATTAATTTGCAGGGAAGTAAAATTAATGGGGTATTGATAGATTAAAGTCTTTTGGAGTTTTTATAGGATGAAAACATATACTTTGAAAATAAGGAAAGATGTCATTCTTAAAGATATACAAATTCTTAACAAAATTTAATTGACCACTATGGTCATATGATATACAATAATAGCAAATGACCATAGTGGTCAATTACATATCTGAGAAAATGAGGTGAAAGTCATCAATACAAGATTTTATAGTTTAGAAAAGGATAAACAAGAACGTATCATCAATGCAGCTCTTAAAGAATTTGCTCGCAGTGGTTATGAAAGAGCTTCTACAAACGTGATTATTAAGGAAGCAGAAATATCTAAAGGATCATTATTCAACTATTTTAACAGTAAAAAGGAACTGTATTTATTCCTGCTTGATTATGTAGCTGAGATGATTGAAAAAATCTATGCTGAAGTAGATTGGAATGAAATGGATTTTTTTGAAAGAATGAGACAAATAGGATTAGTTAAATTTAAAATTTATAAAAAGTTCCCGCAAGCATTTAATTTTCTAAGGGCTCTAGCCCATGAGGATGCTGCTGAAGTGAAATCTGAAATTAAAAAAATTGGTAAAGATCTCATCGTAAGCGGTTTGGAAAGAGGTTATAAAAATATTGATTGGACAAAATTTCGGGAAGATATTGATCGTGAAAAAATGATTAATATAATTAACTGGACGATGCTGAGTTTTGCCGAACTGCATAGGGATAAAGTTGATTCTATTGAAGATGTTGGCATGGAAGTACTTAGTGAATCGGATGAATATTTCGATATTTTGAAACGGTGTTTTTATAAAAAGGAGGAACAATAACATGTTTATTGATGTTTCAAATTTGAAGAAGAGCTACACAACTGGGGTGATTAAAACTGATGTATTAAAGGGGATTGAGATGAAACTGGGAAAGGGGGAAATCGGTGTCATCCTTGGGCCATCGGGTTCAGGAAAATCCACCCTAATGAATATCATTGGTGGCGTTGATCGCGGCGATAGCGGCAAAGTCATTGTAGATGGGATTGAAGTAAACAAGTTGAACAACGATGAACTGACGGAATATAGACGTGAAGACATCGGTTTTGTATTCCAGTTCTATAATCTTGTTCCTAACCTTACAGTTGGGGAAAATATTGAAGTAGTCTCCAATATAAGTAAATCGCCTCTGAAGATTGATGAGGTTTTAGAAGCAGTGGAAATGCTGGATAAAAAACACCGCTTTCCTAGGGAATTGAGTGGCGGAGAGCAACAGCGTGTATCTATTGCAAGAGCCATTGTCAAGAATCCAAAGTTGCTGCTTTGTGACGAACCTACCGGAGCACTAGATTACCAGACGTCTCGTAGCATCCTGAAACTTCTGCGACAGGTGAACAAAAAATACGGAACAACCATCTTGATGATAACCCACAATGGTGCCATTGCCGCTATGGCAAACAAGGTATTTAGGCTGAGAAGTGGGGAAGTCGTAGATGAAGTGGTTAATCAAGTGATTGTTCCAGCAGAAAGGATTGAGTGGTGATGGTTTTGAATAGAAGAGTTCTGCGGATACTGAAAGAAAACAAACTGCGCTACCTCGGTATTTTTATGCTGATTATCCTGGGGAGCTATACCTTTATTGTGGCTGCGGGGCTTTCTCAAAATCTAGCTAACCTGGTAACAACCTTTACTGAGGAACATATGCAGGAAGATTTGTCCTTTTCAACCGATAGAGTTATTTCTGATAGGGCAGAATTAGAGAAAGAGTTTGACGTCATCATTGAGGAGTATATGAGCTTTGACGCTGAACTGTCCGATACCCTTACCCTGCGGCTCCTCAGTGAAACAGAAAAGCTGAACATTCCGGCTGTTATAGAGGGACGAGGGCTTTCAGGTTCGGGGGAGATTCTACTTGACCCTGCCTTTGCCAAAGCCAACGGTTATTCTGTAGGCAGTCAAATAGAGATGGCAGATAAAACCTTCACTGTTGTGGGTTTTGTGTCTCTGCCCCACTATATCTATCCTCTAAAGAACGTGAATGATATACTGTATTCGCCCAATGATTTCGGTGTGGCGGTTATAAATCGTGAGGAATTTTCAGATATAGATAATGTTGCCAGCATCTATTCCGTCAGGTTTAATGACAGAACCCAGAGCCTTAATAGACAGGCGGTACAATTTCGGGAACGTTTACGGGTAGAAGGTATAACAGTATCTGACTGGATTGACATTATGAACAACAAACGGGCAAGAGTGGTTTGGGCGTCTATTATCGGTATGAAAACCATGAGCGTACCATTACCAGCCGCAATGTTTCTTTTGTCTTGCTTAATTATCGGCATCATGTTCTGGCGCATGATCCGCCAGGAATCGGTGATTGTCGGGACACTTTATGCCCAAGGTTACCGGCGACGAGAGCTAACGCGCCACTATATGGCTATCCCGCTGCTGCTGGCTTTTGCAGGTGGAATGATAGGAAGCCTGTTGGCACTACCCTCTATCGAGCCAATGGTTATGGCTATGATTTCCTACTATAATGTTCCTGTTCCAGGCATTAAATTAAGCTTTCTAAATGTATTAATTGGAATACTGACGCCTACAATATTTTTAGGCCTCAGCAGCTATCTCGTTATACGATCAGAACTGAAGCGCTCTCCGGCGGAGCTTATGAAGGGGGACAAGCAAAAAACCAAGGTTAATGCACTGGAGCGAGCCTTTAAACTAGAAAGGTTTAAGTTCAGCACCAAGTTTAAGCTACGGGAGCAGTTTAGAAGCATCTCACGGCTTGTATTTCTCTTCCTGGGAGTTACCAGTGCCTCTGTCTTAATGCTCTTTGGTTTCACTATCTTGAACTCTATGAACCATGTATTTAACACCTCGGATGTATACCAGTTTGAATACGAATATGCCTTCAGGGATCTACAATTCGGTGAGGCGCCGGAAGGGGCAGAGGCTTTTAATGCAGGGAAGTTTTATCCTGAAAACAATGAGGGAATTGAGTTTTATATAACTGGGATAAAGTCAGATTCAAGAATTGTGACTCTGAAGGATAGTAAAGGAAATCCTATTCCTAACAATCAAACAAATATTACCAAGGCTTTGGCCAATCGACTGGGCATTAAAGCTGGGGATACTGTAACTTTCATCAACAAAGAGGATGGGAAGCCCTACACCTTTCATATTGACGCTATCGCTGATTCCTACGTTGAGCAGTTTATATATGTGCCAATAACAGAATTCAACAAAAAACTGGGGCTTCCAGAAAACAGCTATATGGGGGTTTTTAGTACAATTAAGCTTGATATTCCTAGTGAAAAGCTATCAGGAATAAAATCCATGAGTGAGATGCCTAACGCAATGGACGAATTTTTTGGGCAGATGATTTCCATGGTAGCATTAATGACGATTGTCTCCAGTATTGTGGCCTTGATTATTCTCTATCTTGTAACTTCGTTGATTATTGAGGAAAATAGAAACACCATATCACTTTTTAAGGTATTTGGTTATCGACGTAGGGAGATCAAATCCATGATACTAAACAGCTCTACCTTTGTCATAGTGGCTGGATTTATTCTCAGCATTCCTATTATGGCGGCGTCGATGGGCGCAATATACGGCTATCTTGGTAATATGATCAATTTAGTGCTGCCAACCATTATTAGCCCCCTTTATGTGGTTGTCTGCTTCGTGGTTATTATGTTAACCTACCAGCTAAGCAAGCTGTTGTGTGCAAAGAGAGTTAACGAAGTTTCCATGAGTGAAGCTCTAAAAGTAGGAACGGAATAAAAAAGCTATTATGTGCATTTAGTCCCGACTACTATAAAATTGAAGATTTAAAAAAGTGTTCCATAATAGCGAAAAATAGTGATTGGTCTATTTTGATAGCAGCAACCCAGGCAGCTATTAAAAATAAGAACTAATTTTAAGCAATGCTAACTGGGGAAGCAAAGGAACATTCTCTTTGCTTCCCCTGTCGCGTCTTCATGAGATTTCCATCAAAACAATGCCTTAAATGAGGGTATGGATAAAAAGGGATTCACACCTCAGGTGTAGTATTACTTGTTCAGAAGAAATTCGTATCAGATTGTCATCAGCAGAACCTGATAAAAATATAATCCTTTGGCAAACGCCAGAGTTTTTTTTTCCAAGGAGGGGGCAGCGATGCAGATTAGATTGGAAATAGAAAAGAGAGAATCAGAATCCTTGGGGCCGCTGGCCAGTCTGGCTGGCAAAACCAAGGGAAGAATACTTGATGAGCCACCTGATCCTATCCGTACTGCTTATATGTTGGATAGAGACCGGGTGGTGCATTCCAAGTCATTTCGGCGCTTAAAACACAAAACCCAGGTGTTTATAGCCCCGCGAGGGGATCATTATCGCAGTCGCCTTACCCACACCTTGGAGGTCAATCAGATAGCCAAGACTATCGGTGCCGGGCTCAATCTTAACCTGGATTTGATCGAGGCTATGGCCTTAGCCCACGATGTAGGTCACACTCCTTTTGCCCATGCTGGCGAGCAGATCCTAGACCAGTTGATGGCCAAAGGATTTCGCCATAATGAAAACAGTATTCGGGTACTTACCAAAGTTGAACAGCATAAGGGACGTGCCGGACTCAACTTGACCCAAGAGGTTTTGGACGGGGTACTTCATCACAGCGGATATGGTAAAAATGGGCAGCTAGCTGCCACCCTGGAAGGCCAGGTCATTAAATTGAGTGATAAGATCGCCTACGTTCAGCATGATATAGATGATTCAATTCGTGCCGGGCTGCTGAGTTTGGCTGATTTGCCTAAAGATTGTCTGGAAATTCTGGGTGAAACCCATAGCAAGCGGATAGCTACTCTGGTGATTGACACCATTTATCATACCAGGACGATGATGGAACAATCACCGCAGTCAGTTCGGGTAGAACCGGGGCCAGTGGTGGAAAGGGCTCTACGTGACCTGCGCGAATTCATGTTTGAGACCATTTACCAGGGGCCGGTCTGTTTGGCTGAACGAACCCGAGCTGGTTTTGTTATTGAGCACTTATTTAAATACTATCTGAAACATCCGGACAAAATGACTCTTTTGTACCGCCAGATTGCTGATGAGGAAGGACTGGAACAGGCTGTAGCTGATTATATTTCCGGGATGAGTGATGCTTACTGTATAGCTGCCTTCCAGGATATCTATATTCCACAATCCCTGGTTCCTGGAAAGGACAATGGTGAATAAGCTCATCTGGAGGATTATATTGATACCTTAACCTTTTCAACAGTATTGGAGGATTTTCGTCAACAACAGAGAATAGATGGTGAGGTATATGAGTAGATTTAATGAAGAGGTTATAAGAGAAATAAACTCGCGGTTGGAATTGGCCGATATAGTGGCTGAAACGGTACAGCTTACCCGCAAGGGCAACCGCTACTGGGGACTGTGTCCGTTTCACCAGGAAAAAACCTCCTCCTTTTCGGTGACTCCAGATCGCAATATGTTCTATTGTTTCGGATGCCATGCCGGAGGCGATATGATCACCTACATCATGAAGCGAGACAACATGGACTTTCGTGAGGCGGTTGAATATTTGGCTAATCGTGCTGGGGTGACTGTACAAAAGGAGAGCCCAGCTGCCAGGCGCAAACAGGAGCGAGCTCGGGGAGTAGTGGCTGCCAACCTGGCTGCTGCTCAGCTATATAGGGAGATTTTGCT
>JGI24709J26583_10000878_pt1 | contig 25529 bp, 21 predicted proteins | sample BioPla2DNA1_FD_26583 | JGI IMG/M metagenome (IMG submission 26583) | reverse complement strand
TGAACTGGCAGTAAATGAGATTTTTTTACTATTTTTGTATTGCATGTGTCGGGTGAGTGTTATTTTTTATTTAACACCTTAAGGATAAATACTTTATCTGATACATGCAACTTTTATTTGAGACTTTTAGGTATAAATTTTTATATTACTATGGACAGGCTGTAAGATTACAAGAAAAATATGAAAAAAGTGACTCTATACTCAAAATAGGCACCAATATCAGTAGTGACCCTATGTTTTGGAATGTGATGGGTAACAACAGTCTTGCTTTGGGGCGTTATCGTGAAGCGGAAGAACGTTACAAATATGCTTTTTATATGGTGCCCAATCGTCTATATCCGCTTTATCTTCTTGCTAAACTGTACCATGCCGAAGGTGATACGGTCCGTTTTCTTGATATGGCCGACAAGGTAGAGACATTTATTCCCAAGATAGAGTCAGCCAACACCGAACTTCTTCGTTCGGAGATAAGAGAGATAAAGACAGGATATGAAGGAACCTTAACGAATTAAGACGAGTAAAAAACAATTCCTTACTATGTGCGAAAATGAAAAAAAATAAGCTCAAACTACATTGGGCTTATTTTTGTAGAAGTGTGGTGTTGTGTAAAGGAGTATCAGAACCCTCCTCCAAATCCGCCGAATCCTCCGCCGCCGAATCCTCCGAAGTCGAAGTCACCTCCGAACCCGCCTCCAAAATCACCGCCGAAGCCGCCGCCGAATCCGCCGCCGAAGTCGCCGAATCCGCCCATGTTCACCTCTTCGACCTTACAATCTTTTGGAAGCGTGAAAATGGATTCGGGAATGTCGGCATCAGGCTCAAAGGCTATGGCTGTCTGACTGGTGGTTGCCCAGTCGCTCTCACTGATTGTAGATAAAGGGATGCCTTCGTAGATGCATACTGTTATGTTCTGAGTGAATCCCATGCTGTTGCTCGGAGTCATTGAATATTTCTTGCATGTAACGCCGGCCACCTGCTCCTCGCCAAGCTCCTTGATCCTGTTTCGGCGTATGGTCTTCTTGTCAAGATTCATCCAGTCAATTTGACCTAAACGGCCTATCTGGGTGGACATTCCGGCACCCATGCCGCTGAATCCGCGGCCGCTGCGTCCGGCGCCGCCAAAGATAGGCATTACAGTTGCTGTGTTCTCCTTTTCATTGATGGTGTAGGTTGAGTCGCCTATGGCAACCGTGCGGGTCACGTTTTCTCCGTAGGTATTAACGGTTGCGGTTTTGCGTCCGTAATCATCGAAAAAGATCCTTTCAGAAATTTCATTCATATCCAAACTGTTTATCATGTTCAGCATGGCTGTGTCATTGAAAGCGGCAAGCCCTCCGCCGCCCAGACCAAAAGCTGAAAAATCGGGCATCTCGCCCATATCGGACGAAACGGTTATTATTCCTGATTTAACTCCGAAAAGGACCTCTTTAGTCTCCTTCTTTTTTGCGTTGGCCGATACGCAAACTGCCGATATTAGGAGTACGGCAATCCAAAATCTTTTCATGTTGATTATCTGTTTTTTTACATTGTTCTTCAATAAATATATATAAAGATAGAATGTGAAAGTTAAAATCAGGGATGGAAGAGTTTCGGTATCAGGTCGGAGCGGCCTATGCGCCTTAGTTCGGCTATCAGGCTGTTGCGCCGGGCAGGGTCGTACCAGAAGAAGAACTGCTGTTGAGCCTGCTTTTCGCGGTCGGTGCGGGCGCTATAAACAGGTTTCATGGTGTATGGGTTGATACCGGTGTAGAAGATTTCGGTGCTCAGGGTCATGGGAGTGGGGGTGAAATCCTGAACCTGCTCCAGACGGAAATTGAGCCGTTTGGTAATTATGGCAAGCAGGGCCATATCCTCTTCGGTACAGCCGGGATGGCTGCTTATGAAGTATGGTATAAGCTGCTGGTTCAGCCCGCACTCACGGTTTATTCTGTCAAAAGTTTTCTTGAAATCTTCGAACCGGCTGAACGGCGGTTTGCGCATCAGGTCCAACACATGGTCCTGAGTATGTTCCGGCGCAACTTTCAGACGGCCGCCGACATGTTTCGAGATGAGCTCTTCGGTATAGGTCCGATGCGATTTGTCGGCTTTTACATCGGGGTCCCTGTATTGCATAATGTCATAGCGAATGCCGCTGCCAATGCTTATCTTCTTGACTCCCGGAACTTTGCCGACACTCCTGTAGAGGTCAACAAGAGGCGTAAGATCGGTATTCAGATTGGGGCAGACCTTTGGATGCAAGCAGGCAGGACGCTTACATTTTGCGCAAACATTCTTATCCCTGCCGTTTAGTCCGTACATATTGGCCGATGGCCCTCCAAGGTCGGTTATGTAGCCTTTGAAATCCTCCATACGCGTAATGGCCTCTGCCTCTTTGAGTATGCTCTTCTTGCTGCGGCTCACTATCTGCTTGCCCTGATGAGCCGATATGGTGCAGAAAGCGCACCCTCCGAAACAGCCCCTGTGTATGGTGATGGAGTGGCGTATCATCTCGTATGCCGGTATGCGTCTGCCTTTGTATCGGGGATGGGGCAGACGGGTGTAGGGCAGGTCATAGACTGCGTCAAGCTCATCGGAGGTCATGGGCGGATAGGGCGGATTGACCACCATAAAGTGCTCCCCGACGGGCTGTATTATTCTGCGGGCCTCAATTTTATTGGACTCCTCCTCGATTATCCTGAAGTTGGCAGCCTGCCGCCGCTTATCTTCAAGGCACTCCCTATGCGATGCCAGCATCAGGTCCTCTTTGGACAGTCCGCCCGGTATCTCTCTGCATAAGAAACCTGTCTGAGGCAGCTTCGCCATATCGGACATACGGCCTTCGCTGATTGCATCGGCTAATGCCGTTACCGGCTTTTCACCCATGCCGTAAATCAGATAATCGGCTCCGCTGAGTTCGAGTATCGTGGGCAGCAGCTTGTCCTGCCAGTAGTCATAATGGGTGAAACGGCGCATGGAGGCCTCAATCCCTCCCAGAACCACCGGCACATCGGGAAAAAGCTTTTTCAGTGCTTTGGTATAGACTATTGACGGATATTCGGGCCGGCCGGAGTGGCGGCCGTCAGGTGTATAGGCATCTTCTGAGCGAAACCGTCCTGCGGCGGTGTAACGGTTCACCATAGAGTCCATGCATCCGGCCGATACGCCGAAGAAGAGGCGCGGCGCACCCAGCTTCCTGAAATCGCGCAGGTCGTCCTGCCAGTTGGGCTGCGGCACTATGGCCACGCGCAACCCGCGGGCTTCAAGGACGCGCCCAATGACCGCGCTCCCGAACGACGGATGGTCCACGTATGCATCACCGCTAAACAAAATCACGTCGGGACGATCCCATCCCAGCCGTTTGCACTCCTTCAGGGTGGTAGGAAGCCATTGTGCCATTAGCTCTCTCTATTCAGCCGCTTCGGGGTTCTCCCTGTTCCATTGCTCATAAAGGGCAATAAGGTTTTGGAGCCCGAATGCTTTCATGTCGCGGTGATAAATAATGTCGGTACAGAGGTCAAGAAGCTCCTTGGCCGGACCTTCGGTGGTAGTCAGCAATGAACGTATGTTCAGCCTCAGTTTCTCAATCGCCTGTTCGGTAACTATTTTGTTGCTGTCAATGAGCAGTTCGAATAGCGAAAACCGGCGTATCGTCCTTAAATTCTCTTCGGAAACCGCAATACTTTTGGTCCCTGACGGGTTTGCCTGAATTGTAAACATCTCGTTATTATCATTATCAATTGGTCAGATATTTCAGTATAGATTCCATCACGTTGGAACGCTCCTTAAGACTGCCGATGCTCTCAAACGGAAATCCCAGCGTGACGCAACGGTATTTGCGGTTCTTGTAACCGACTCCGGCACACAGTCCCGTACCTTCATAGGTAAACAGCTTCTCGGCATTTTTTGTCGGACTGATCACATCGGGACGGGTTACCCCGTACATCTGTTCATCGGCTTCACGCTGAATCCTGAACCTGTTTCTAAGACCTCTTACGCGCTCCTCAAGAGAATCGGGCATAGGACCGTCCCAGCGGTAGTGCAGGCGGTTCATGGTGAAATCCTCGTCAGACAGGGTTGAGATCATGTCGGCGCCTACGTATGAACCGCTTGTCAGCAGCCTTCCGCCGNTATCGAGATATGAGCCGATTTTTCTTTGAAGCTCGGGCGTGAAGGTCGAGTAGTCCTTGCCGTATAGAGTGTCATTCAGGGAACGTTTTTGAAGTCCCAGAATAAGATCGACCACCGTATAGTCTTCAAGATTGATGCTCCCGTTCTGCACCGCTTCCCGGCTGCATGAGACAAATGACCATCCCGCATCCATTACAGCGCGGCCGTGTACCTCAGGATAGTCAAATGTGTTGCCGGCAAGCAGGCGGCCGTTGTATCGGTCGTCGCTTATGCCAAGTGAAACCTCCTCTTCGTAGTCTATGGCATTGCGGTCAAAAATATACTGTGCGCCGCACAGGATGGGCGACTTCATATACTGTACACCGGGGTCGGTCAGAATGTCGAATCCCAGTGTGGAGTCGGTTTCAATTGTCATAGGTTCGCTTAGACGTTGGAAACCGTTCACTATTAGCACCTTACCTTTATTGGCCGATGCTATCCCTGCGGCCAGTGTTTCGGATGGAAGACTTTCGCCTCCTCTGTTTACGGCCGTTACCTTGAACCGATATACAAGGTCTTTTTCAGGTGTAATGCTGTACCGGTTTTCGTGTACCAGAGTCCCGTTGTCAAAACCGTTGTCGCCAACGGCGGTGTAAACAATATATGAGTCGGGTACGGCGGTAGGTTCGAGCGTGTCAGTAACGGCATGCCATTGCAGCAGCAGTCTGCTGCCTGATTCTATGACCTGCATTTGCTCCACCGGCAGAGGTTGGACCACATACGGACGGTCATACAAGAAGCATACATACTTGAGCAACGATTTATATATGGAACGTGAGACCAGAAATCTGAAATTGGGGTTCAGAGCCAGTTTCATCTCCCAGTAATTCTGGTGCGACAGCAGTTCGAGCATCATTGAAATCACCTGCGGTTCACGGCTTTCGCAGTAGTTTTTATCCCATACGCCGCGCAGTACCCATTCCTGTCCTGTCCCGGCCTTTATGTCATCTTTAAGACCGGTCAGCACCATATCGGCAAGGTCACGGCTTATTATGCGATTGTGTCCGTCGCCTAACTTNCCCTCGTTGAANTCGGTGGTGCATATTCCAATCGAGCCTACAATTGTGTCGCCGTACCGGTATCCGGCATCGGTATGGAGGGAAAAGCTCAGCTCAATGGGCACTTCAAGCCCCGGGTTGGCCCGGTTAAATACCGAACCGCCCGAAAGCCAATTGGTCATGTAGGGCCGTGTCCATATATCTTCACGGTAATCGTCCTCGCCCTGATATTTGCTGAAGACGCTGTCGGGCGCACCTGCAAAACGGGCGTAATACCGCGAGGCTATGTTGTAGCGCTCAATTTCTGCATCCAGTCCGGCGCGGGTTTCAAAGGCGGTGCCGCCTCCGAAACGCACGGCATCGGCATTGACCGTCCCCGTTTGGGCGCTGTTATTGTCAAGCGTAACCATTCCGCGGGGAGACTGACCCTCCTTGAAATGAAACGTTCCCAAATATAACCATGTCCCTCCGCCCATACGTTGGTTGACGCGGAAAGTAGTAGTACCGCCCGTGTGAAAAACTATGTAGCGGGCATCGTCAACGCGTGTCGAGTCCGATTGGTAGGTCACGTAAACGGCGTAGTCGCCCTCCTTCGGGATATGGGGGATCCACATGGCCGTTGACATTTCCGTGCCGGGGCCGTTTCCGGTGGCGGCATTATATGTGACTGTCTGAAGCGAGTCGGAGCATATACGGGCGGAATCGGGAACATATCCGCCGCCGACAGATTCTTCCCAACGGCCGTCGGTGCGGAATCTGTCATGCCCCATCTTAACCGTCACGCTGCTGCTTTGCCGGTCACGCTCGCGCGACGTATGGACTATAGCGCCGGCATTTTCGAGCATGGGGATCAGGAACGGGTAGGTGAATGACTGGCTGAGAAGGTCTTCGGTGGTACAGTAGAGCGGAGGACGCTGCCACTGCCACAGCGTGTCAGCCTGATCGTAGTAGTAGCCGTGGCTTGGCGTTACGGCTATGTGTATGCCAAACAGCCCGTCGGTTGGCGTGTAGGGCCTGCTCTCATCAAGCACCCACGGTTTCCCCTCATACTTTATATCATTACGGAGGTTTTCACGAATCACCCTGTTCCGCGCCCAGTTCGGGATCATCTCCTTAATCTCATAGCTGTTGGAGTAGATGGAGATGTCGTATCTCTTCACTTCGTCCGGGAGGTCCTGCCGCAGGTTATGGTAGATGGAGTCAACCATTTCATGCCTGAAAAGCTGATAACTGAACTGCGGGTTTAAATATACCTCTATGTGACGGCCTCTTGTGCTTATATCGACCCTTTCAACCCTCACGGGGGTTGTATCCACCTCGCTTATGTATCCCGTAAAGTGGTCCTTTACAGATGCACGTATAACTGAGCTGCCCACCTGTCCGTATGTTATGGAACAGATTGTCAGCGCAACAGAAATGATTACCGGTATGATCCGGATTCGTTTGAACATGAANGCTCCTTNGGGTGCTATTTTTTCAACTTGGTCATCTTGTCAAGCACCTTGACAATACTCTCGTCGAAGTCTTTGTACAATTTGCGGTAATAGACCTTGGCATTGCCGGGCTCGGTATGGTTGATACGTTTTATGAATTCGTTCTCAATATTCATAAGCTCAATCAAAATTTCATCGGAAGCCTTCTTGTTGGCGCCGGGAACCAGTTCCGTATATATCATACACTCGGTGAATAGCTCACCTATCACATAACCGATCTCTTTTTTCAGATTTTTACGACTAGCCATATCAGGGACAGTTAAAGGTAATTGATAGACCAAAGGTAATGTTTTTTTTCGTAGCGGGAATCTCTCCACAGCTTTTTTCTCCGATTGGGATAAAAGGTATTATCATTTGAACTACTTTTGTTTGTATATTCACATGAAAAGTATTAAAATTGCGAAAGCAGTCAAACGGGATGATAAAAGCCTATATAAAACCTGAATCCGGAGACGGACTGTTTATTCTTCAAATCGGAATGCGGTGAGAAATGTTATCGGGTGCTAAAGGGTTTTTATGACAGAGAGCTTCAATCCTGTATGTGATTACTAACTATAATAATTAGGTCTGTTATGGGTAAGCTCAGGTTCATTATCATGCTCTGTCTGTCAGCGACACTGTTCTCGGGACACATCTATCCTGCAGGTGTCGCCGACTCTGTTGATGTGCTCATGCAGCTTGCCGGTAACATACATCAGTTTAACAAGCACTTTCCGCAGGAGAAGGTCTTTCTGCATTTTGATAACACNGCATACTTTCAGGGCGAGGTGATATGGTTCAAGGCATTTGTCACACATGCCTCTACGTTGCAGCGCGCCCCGAGNAAGGTGTTATATGTGGATCTNCTCTCGCCCGAAGGGATTGTTATTGAGCAGCAGAAACTGAAAGTGGTTGCAGGTCAGTGTGACGGCGCTTTCCCGCTTATTGACGCATCTACGTCACAGTCCCGCTCGCTTCGCGGTATGATTGCGTACCCCAGCGGCTACTATGAAATAAGAGCCTATACGCAGAACATGCTTGACTTCAGTCCGGAAGCTTTCTTTTCCCGGGTGTTTCCGGTTTTGTCCAAACCCGCAAAGGACGGCGATTACGCTTCCGGTGTCATAGTCGAGCCTGTAAAGGAGCTTCTGGAGCTGGAGCCGATACGCGGCGAGGAGAACCTGGGGAACCGGGATATAATCGTTGATTTCTATCCCGAAGGGGGCAGTCTGATACGCGGGTTGCCCGGTAATGTGGCTTTCAAGGCTACCGATAATTCAGGTGTCGGGCTAGAGGGAGTTCTGACACTATCGGATGGAACGATTAAGGCAGAAACGGTGCATGACGGTATGGGTTCTTTCGTTACTGTTCCCTCTCAGACTGCCGAGACGGTTATTTTTACCGATGTTGACGGCAATAGGCGCAGATTCCGTCTTCCATCGGCTGAAAAAAGCGGATATTCAATGATTTTGTCGGCCGATGACAACGCAAGCATCGAAGCAAAGATCTACAGGACTATTGACAGGACTGAGGATGAGTTGGGGTTGTCGGTAATCTGCCGCGGTGAGTTGGTTCACTTCAGTAAGGTCCGTGGGGCGGATAGCGTAAGTCTAGACATTGAGACAACCGACTGGCCGGTGGGTGTATGCCGGATCACCCTATATAATAAAAGCGGTGAGATACTCTCATCGAGAAGCCTGTTCAACAGCAACAGTTTGTTCGCTCCGCCTTCAATCACAGTCGATACCGACAGTCTGACACGAAGGCCTTTCGGATATTCGGTGCTCGGTTTTAATCTTGTTGACCGGGACGGAAATCCCATAAGAGACCGTTTCTGCTTGTCGGTGAGGGATGCCGCCGATTACGGGAACGGCAGTTCGGACAACCTCATGGTCAACCTGCTTTTGTCATCGGACCTTAAGGGCTATATACGCAATCCGGATTTCTANNTGGAGAAGGATGACAGTCTGCACAGAAGGGCGCTTGACCTCTTGACCCTTGTGCAGGGTTGGGAGCGTTATGAGTGGAAGGTGATGACCGGACAGACCGATTTCCGTGAACGATACAGGGTTGAAGANCAGCTTAACGTGAACGGCATGATACTTTCACATGCAAAGCGCGCGCCTGTAGCCGATGTTGATGTTCTGGCNACCGTCACGCCGTACGATGACAAGACNAGCTTTGAGTCGTTCAAATATACGACTGACTCAACAGGTTACTTTGGATTTAACCTGAGCGATTTCTATAATAGTGCCAGACTCTCTTTGCGACTTGTAACCCATAAGCGCAACGGGAAAGTCAAATATGAAACCGGTACTAGAATACAACTGGACCGTGTTCATGTGCCGGAACCGAGAAAAATTGAGGCAGCCGAAAAAAATCTGAAGAAAATGATTCCGGTTTTTTCCGATTTCAATTCCGATGCCGATGAAAGGAGTTCATCGAATGACACGCTGCCTCTTGTAATAGAGGTTGATGAGGGCATTTTGCTCGATGAGGTCGATATTACCGCTAAGCGTCAATTTGTCGATTATGACACATACAGGNCGTGGGACGTTGCCAGAGAGACCGAATTNCAGCTTGACAAGGGTGAATANACCACAGACCTTTATGGGTATCTTTTGGAACTGGGATATCATTTCTCTTATCCTGTAATCTATTATGTACACTTTAAAGACAGGGTTCCATACGCAAGTGAAACCCCGTTAACTCTTGATATGATGAACATCAAGAGTGTTCTGGTTTACGACAGGCCGATGTACAGGAGCCATATCATTACGCTTACGCCATTGCTTAACGAGCAGGCAAATCGTCAATTGGATTTAAATTATTTTCTTGAAGCTCAGACCGATATCAGTCGTTACTATTTGGTAGATGTATTGCTAAAAGAGCCGCACCTCCAACCGACAAAAAAAGATATGCGTAACCTGAGCGAAAGGGCGACTTCGGTTCAAGGGTTTTCAATGCCCGTTGCATTCTATTCGCCTTCATATCCTGACGGGCCTGTCACAGGCGATGTTGACTATCGCCGTACGCTCTATTGGAATCCCAACGTGATAACCGATGAAGAGGGATACGCCCGCGTGGAGTTCTACAACAATTCTTACAGCAGAAACTTCAAACTCACCGGAGCCGGCATCACCGCTTCCGGCACACCCTACGTGCTGGACACCGGCTTTTAATAGGGGTATTATCCGTATAACAATAATTGTATAAATATAAATCGTTAATGAACTTCGGAAACGATTAACAATCTGAGCAAAGTAAATAAATCAGATTCTTAAATATTATAAAAACATTTAAGCTGTTTAGTTTGTATTTTTATAAAAAAAGCATTAAAATTGCGAAACTGTTTTTGTTGATATTCGGTTGAAGGTCTGTCTTTTTCACAATGGACTCCTTTTAAATCGGAATCTGTAGTCATTATCAATCGGTATTGATTCCTGAAACAAAAAAACATTAAAAAAGTTATGAGATATTATATTAAGTAAAAATAGATAACATTTGTATATGAATCAAACCAAAATTATAACTATACGTTTTAAAAACAGTATTTCGTCAACAGATATAGAGGCTTTCCGGGGCGCTGTCATTAACGCACTTCAGGATAAGGATATCCTATTCCACAATCACAATCTTCAGGATAAAGGCTTTCGTTACTCTTACCCACTGATTCAATACAAGAGAATTAATAAAAAAGCTGCTATTTTTTGCTTAGAGGACGGCACTGAATCTATAGGCAAGTTCTTTTTAGATTCAGACATGATACTCAATCTTAATGGCGAGGTATATAAATTTGAAGTAGAGAGTGTCAAAGCGTATAACCATCTGATCCAAGTATGGAATTCTAATTTCAGATATACTATAAGAAAATGGTTAGCGCTCAATCAGGAAAATTACGAGCTTTATAACAAATTAGAAAGTGTGGCCGAGAAATCCGCTTTTTTAGAGAATATCCTCAAGGCTAACATTCTATCCTTAGCCAAAGGGCTGGATATCTTTTTTGAAAAACAGGTGGAGTGTAAAATCACCCGGCTTAGCGAACCGCGCATTACGCGCTATAAAAACGTAAAGATGACCATGTTCGATGCCGAATTTCTCACCAATGTCTCCATACCGGACTACGCAGGACTGGGTAAGGGAGTGAGTGTCGGGTATGGAATGGCAGTTAGGAAAAAAGATAAAAAGGAACAGTAAAAACAAATAATATACGTATGGAAAAAATTAGAGAGCATATTTACTTGGCTGCGTTGTTACATGATATTGGAAAGTTTTATCAGCGAGCAGACACGGGAAGTGTCAGCACCAGTAAAAAACTGAATGAGAAAGTAAAAAAATTAGAAGGTCAAATCCTCCCTTCATACAAAGGGATTACAAGCCACAAGCATGCTCTGTGGACTGCGCAATTTATTGCTGACAATGAAGCAGTATTTAAAAACTTAATTGGAGCAGACTTATCTGATCTAAGCAACAAAAACAACTTAATTCAATTAGCATCAGGGCATCATCTGCCAAAGATTCAACAAACTGAACTGGGTAAAATCATTAAGGAAGCCGATATGCTTTCTTCGGGAATGGACAGGGAGAGTGAGATAGCCTTGAGAGACGAACAGGATGAACAGGAAAAAAATTGGGATGCTTTCAAACGTAAGCGAATGATTTCCATTCTTGAAACTATTCATTTAGACAACAATGAGATTGTGCAAAAGGGGACCTGGAAACATTTGCCGGTTACAGATATTTCACTGTCAAAATCATATTTTCCTAAAGATAAATTTGATGAGCAACCTGATTATGAAACGCTGTGGAACAAATTCGAAAGAGATTTCAAATTTATTCAGTCAAACACATATCGGGCATTTAGTGAAACGCTATTGAGTCTATTATTCAAATATACCTGTAATGTGCCTGCAAGTACAATTAATTTTCCTGATGTCTCCTTATATGATCACTCTAAAATGACCGCAGCACTTGCTGTTTGTCTATACGACTATCAACAAGCAACAGATAAACCGGAAAAAGAATTTCTCTTGATAGGTGCTGATTTTAGTGGTATTCAAAACTACATTTATCAAATTGTTTCAAAACATGCAAGTAAAAATTTGAAGGGAAGGTCTTTCTATTTAAGAATTCTTTCGGATGCTGTTGTAAAGTATATATTGAAGGAACTAAATCTCTTCCAAGCTAATGTTATTTATAATTCCGGTGGAAGTTTTTACATCATTGCTCCTAACACATCATTTGTCAAAGAACAGCTTAAAAACATAGTAAGAAAATTAGAACAGGATATGTTCAAAACCCATGGTAGTACATTATTTTTGGCCATGGATGCTGTTGAAGTTTCAAAAGCCACTCTAATGCGCAAATCGGAGGAAACCTTGACAGATGTATGGGGTCAGTTATTTATAAGTAGGGATAAAAAGAAATCTCAAAAATTCTCAGGTTTGATAGAGAAAAACTACTCAATGTTCTTTATTCCCACTTCCTTTGGCATTGAAACAGACAGCATTACAGGCGAAGGATTTTCAAAGGATGAGAAGAAATGCTGGATTGACGAAGTTGGCTATGTTAAGGAACTGACCAAACAACAAATTGAATTAGGTAAAAGACTTAGAGATGCTGATTTCCTCGTCGCTTCCGAAGAAGCAATTCCTTATTGGAAAGACAAAAACCCCATAGAACCCATAGGATTGGGCTTATATTTTTACCTGTTAAAAAAAGAGGATATCGGCACATTGAAAAAAGAGCTGCATGGATCAGCTGACAAAATTACCATAACAACATTCAACGGTAAAGATGGAAATTGTCAGTTTATGTATGCCGATCAAGACAGTGACTTTATGGTTAGTGGTAGTAACAACATATATGCGCTAGAATTTTACGGTGGAAATATTTTTGACGGAAAGACTTTTGATGAATTCTGCCAAAAAGAGAGTGAGGAAGCTTTTCACCGACTTGGTGTACTGCGTATGGACGTGGATGATCTTGGGTATATATTTCAAAACGGAATACCGCCCGAAAGAGCGACCCTGTCGCGTTATGCTGCGTTAAGTCGTTCGTTTGATTATTTTTTCTCGGGTTATTTGAATACTATTCAACAAGCTATTGCTCCTAATACATCCTTTATTATATATAGTGGAGGCGATGACCTGTTTATTGTAGCATCATGGGAAGATGCTGTTAAGCTGGCAAAACAGATTAGAGATGATTTCAAGGTCTTCACCTGTGATAATCCTGCTTTCACGGTTTCAGGAGGTATAGCCATCGTATCATCCAAATTTCCCATAATGAAAGCGGCAAAGGAGAGTGAGGACGAAGAAAATAATGCCAAAAGACATAGCAATGAGGGACAATTAAAAAACTCAGTTTCATTTATGGATATGCCATTAAATTGGGAGCATGAATTTCCACAAGTAGAGGAACTTAAAGATAAAATCGTAGAATTAACAAGAAAAGACAACGATAATGCAAAAGAGGTGCTCCCTAAGTCCTTTATCAGTAAAATCCTTTTGCATGCAGAGAATGCAGCAATAAGGAATCATAAGATATGGAACCTCAAGACTTACTGGATGGTGGCTTATGATTTAGGAAGAATGATAGGACGTAACACCAGAGTTGAGGCAAAAGAACTTATAGAGAATTGCAAAACGGAAATATGCGGCAACAAGGCAACGCTTAACGGTAGCACAATCACAACAAAATATCATCCGCTTGAGCTTTGGGCATTTGCGGCTCGGTGGGCAGAGTTAGAAATCAGAACAATTAAATAAACACTAAAATTTAATAATTATGCAAGATTCAAATCCAAGAAAGCAATCCTATGAGCAAAACAGAGCCGGAGGACAGCGAAGAGACAACTTTAATCAGAAACAGAGAGGTAAATCCATTCAGGAATTATTAGAAAATAATTTCAAAGAAGAGTGGATAAAAAATGGTACCGATTCAGAAATGATTAAATATGCAGAAGATGCAGGAAAATTCATGGCAGACAACAAACTGACTAACTCTAAAATACGCAGTATTTACGGAGAGATTAAACGAATTCAAATGGCTGAATTTGAAAAAGAGAGAGCTTCTTTTCTTCTGTTGCGACCAAAAGTAGCATATGCTTTAGGAAGAGACGATTCAAACAGAGGATTACAGCTTTTTAAGTCTGTGTTTGATAAGGCGTCAATAGTTGTAAAAGACCAGAAAACCTTTGATAACTTCTGCAATCTTTTTGAAGCAATACTTGCCTACCATAAAGCTCATGGAGGAAAAGATTGACAACATTCAAATCAGGAACTTATATTTTACGTTTTAATAACAATTTAAAAATTATATTATGAGTAAATTAACTAAAAAAATCATCTATACCGGTACAATTACCTTAAAAACCGGATTGCATATAGGTGGCACTAACGCAGCTTTAAACATTGGTGGACCCGATAAGTTTGTAGTCAGGAATCCATTAAACAATATCCCTTACATACCAGGTAGTTCATTGAAAGGCAAAATGCGTTCACTGGTTGAAATATACAACGGATGTGTCTCTGTTGATAAAGGAAAACACATTGCATGTAAAGATCCAAACTCTATTTCAGGTAAGCTTTTCGGTGTTGCGGGCGATAGCGATGAAAGTCGTCCTTCACGTCTAATTGTTAGAGATGCTGAATTGGATGTTAAATCCGCAGATTTTAGCAACACAGATTTGCCATACACAGAAAGCAAGACCGAGGTTGCAATTGACCGTGTGACTGCAAAAGCCAATCCGCGTACGTTTGAACGTGTCCCTGCAGGTGCCAAATTCAAGTTAAACATGGTTTTGAATATCTTTGAAGGTGAGGATGAAGATGAACTTAAGCAGATATTACAGCAAGCCATTGATTTACTTCACGATGACTACTTAGGAGGGCATGGTTCACGTGGTTATGGTCAAATAGAAATAAATTTAGATAAGCCTGAAGGGGAGAGTAAAACATATACTTTAGACTCATAACGCCATGCCAACATATAGGGTTATTAAACTTAAAAATCTTACACCGCTACACATTGGAACGGGAAAAGAGAATTATGATTTTTCATCAACCGATTTACAAAGTGATACGCTTTCGGCTGCTTTGGCAGCCTTACGTGCGCAAAAAGGGCGGTCTGATGATTTGGAGAGTTTTCTCAAATCTTTCTCGCTTAGTTCTGCTTTCCCCTTCTGGGAGAACCGTTTTTTTATGCCCAAGATGCAAGGGAAAATGGCGGTTAACATTAAGGGAGAAGAGGAACATGCGATGCGTAAACAGCTAAAAAAAGTCAGGTTTGTTGAAAAGGAAATTTGGTTAGAGTTAATTAGCGGTAAACATGTAGCCATAGATAAGCATCAGTTACAAGGTGAATTTATAACATTTGCCGACACACTGGGAACCCATTCAAAAAGTGTTGTCAGTCAACGTGTTTCCGTTCCTCGTGGAGAACAAGGTGACGCTGACCCTTTTTTCTTTGAATGGAAATTCTTTGATCCACGGGGAGGGTTGTTCTGTTTATTGAAATGCGAAGACGACCTGTTCGATGAAATTATCGAACTCTTTAAACTTCTCGGGGAGAACGGATTAGGAACTGATAAGAACATTGGAGGAGGTAAATTTGATGTAGAAATGACTGAGCTTGATCTGCCGGAAATTAAAGATGCGACTCACAAAATGCTTTTGTCACTTTATATTCCTACTGAAGCTGAACACGACAAACTTAATCTAACTCAATCAAAATTCAGCCTTATGTTACGTGGTGGGTTTATGGCAGGAAGTAGCGAAGTTAACTTTCGTCACCTTCGTAAAAAATCAGTTTACATGTTTACCGTGGGATCGATATTTAACTGTCAATTAGAACTAACAGGAGAGGTTGTGGATTTAAGACCTGATTGGGACGATGCTAAAATGCACCCGGTCTATCGTAGTGGATTGGCTTTTTCTATTCCCGTAAAAATAGCAGAAAATGAGTAAAATTATAATAGAAACATTAAGTCCAATACATATTGGCTCCGGTGATTTGCTTCAAAACAATACCGATTTTGTTGTTTCAAAACATGGAAAAGAATCATACATTTACGTTACAGAAGAGGCAAAGATACTTGAACTGATTGGCTCGGAACATATTGATAATTGGCTATTAAGCATTGAGAAGAAAGAATCTACAGTTGATCTTGTCAAGCGTTATGCACCCAAGTCGTCGCCTGCAGATTATTCCCAAAGACAAATTTCCAGCTATGCCGCTGATATCAAAGCAAATGAGACTTTAAAAGAGGCCATACATAACGGCCAGGGTTTGCCGTATATTCCGGGAAGTTCAATCAAAGGTGCTATACGTACAGCTATACTTACGTCTTTAGTGGATATAATACAAGACAGAGAAGATAAAATCATTCAAACAAGAAACGGACAGGCTATTATAAGAAGAGGTAATAAATTACTTTACGCCGATAAAATCGAAAAAGAACTATTTGGTAGAGACCCAAATAATGACATTTTTCGATTTATTAGAGTTGGAGATGCTTATTTTGATAAGGATTCCACTATTTCTACCCGAATGATAAATCTGAATATCACACGTAAGAATGAATTGGTAGATAAGAGTAAACCACAACTTATTGAAGCCATTGGAAGCAGTGAAACTTCTACATTTTCATTGAATGTAGCAGCAGATTATTATAAATGGGTAAAATCAAAATTCCCAACTTTGGGAAATTTGCCTGCCGAGCTTCAAAGTATTTCAGGTTTGTTTTCGCTTATAAACATTCACACTCAAAAACTTATTGAAGATGAGATAGAATATTGGAAGAATGTAGAAAAAATAGGTGCTGAATATTACATCGAAACTCTTGAAGACTTGTTGGAAGAAGTTAAAGAGTGTCGTAATGAAAGTTCATGTGTCTTACGCATCGGTCACGGTTCAGGATGGCGTTTTATTACAGGTGCCTGGACTGAACAACTCTCTAATTTTAAAACGGATGTAATTAATGCAGCAAGACCGCAAAACTACAGGTATAGTGAATATGATTTCCCTAAAACACGCAGAGTGGATGAGGATAGTTATGTGCTGGGATTTGTAAAATTAACGATGGAATAATTTTTAAATATTTTGAACATGAAACGCATAATTGTAAGCATTATTTCTGCTCAAACAATTCCGAATTTCATTTTTATTAAGGAAACGTTTTCTATTGGTGATGAACTGCTATTTATTTCTTCAAAGAAAATGAAAGAAAAAATAGAGCATATAACAAAGACGCTTAATTATATAAATTGTCCGATAAATTCTATTGTTTTTTCAAAAGATAACGACGAAGAGTCTTGGCAGGCAATGACCAATCAAATAGAAAACAAACTATCTAAAGATGTTTGTTATATTGTTAATCTCACTGGTGGAACAAAGTATATGAGCCTCGCTATTCAAAATGTTTTTAAAAAATATAACAGCTCATTTTTTTACATTCCGTTCCCTAAAAACTATATTTTATCTTTTGAAGATAATATAGATAAAACAAAACTTATAAAATACAGAGTTGGAGTTAAGGAATACATGAGTCTGTATAATCTTGATGTTGTACTGAAAAAGGCTACACAGTCATATGAATACGCGTCTCATTTTTTTGATTTATTTGTTAATGGAAAGTTTTCTCAAGACGAATATTCCATAATTGACAAATTGAGAGCATATAGAGATAAAAATATTACTATTTCAAAGGTTGAGAATTTAGAAGAAGGGACTGGCAAACGTCCAAGAATAGATAATTTGGAAGCTTTTATTGAAAAAATAGAATTTCCAAATAAGTCTGGAAAACTTTCAAAATATGAGCTTCAATATATTACAGGAGGTTGGTTTGAAGAGTATGTCTATTATTTTATTAAAGAAAAGTTGACACCGGATGATTTGAAAATAGGAGTAGAAATTCAACGCACGACCAATACAAATATGAATGACTTGGATGTGGTTTTTACATTAGGCAACAAATTGTTTGTAATAGAATGTAAAACGGGGATAGGTAAAAAATCACTTTTCAACGAAATTATATACAAAGGTACTGCGTTGAAAGAGTATCTACTAGGACTTTCTGCAAACTCTTATCTATTTTCATTGACTGATAAAGATGAAGATTTAACCCAAACAGCAAGTAATATGGGCATAAGCTACATTGACCGTACTTATTTTTTAGATGAAGATAAATCGAATGAACTCATTGCCCAAATTAAAAAATTTGCTTACTAAAATATGCTCCTAAACCTCACCAATCACCCTTCCGCTCACTGGGAGGAAGCGCAACTGCAAGCTGCCGCACAATACGGCGAATGTGTGGATATGCCTTTCCCTGCCGTTGATCCTGATGGAGATGAAGAATATATAGACCGGCTAACCGATGAGTATCTGCAAAAAATCCAGGAAATAGCAGCCAATGAGCAGGCCGAAATAACCGTACACCTAATGGGTGAGATGACCTTTACCTTTTCGTTGGTTGAAAAACTGCGAAATGTGGGTATCGGTTGCATTTCGTCCACTTCGGTAAGGCAGAGCAAGGATTTAGGCAATGGACAGAGAGAGATAACATTCAAATTCGTTCGATTTAGGCAATATGGGGAACGGTAATAATATCGGGCTGACAGACAATCAGCAATACGTTTTTGATAAGTTCAAAGCCTTTATCAAAAACAATGAGCAAAAGGTTTTTATCCTTAATGGCCATGCTGGCACAGGAAAAACCACGCTTATACGATTTTTTATCGACGAATTAAAAGCAGAAGGACGGAACTATAAGCTGATGGCATCTACCGGAAGAGCAGCCAAAATTTTAACAAATATTACCGGTACATCTGCCTCTACGGTTCACAGCGTTATATATTCATTTAGAGGGTTCAATCAGAACTTGGAAGAGATAGCCCGACAGGTAGATGCAACAGGTGTTGATAAAACAGGGCAACTTTTCTTGAATTTTGAATTAACGCATAAAGAGCCGACTAACGAACAATATTTTTATATTGTGGACGAAGCTTCCATGATTGCCGATATGGAAGATAATAACCCCACGCAGGCACGTTTTGGCGATGGCAAACTGTTATCTAACCTGCTTAAATATGACCCCGAAGGGAAATTCATCTTTGTAGGCGACGAGTGTCAGTTGCCTCCGGTTGGGCAAGATATCTCACCTGCTTTATCACCAGATTACTTTAAACAGACATTCAATATAGATGTTGTAGAGTGTAAACTGACGCAAATTGTGCGACAACAGGCCGATAACACCATTATACAGGCGGCACAGCAACTGCGTAATCTTTATGAAAATCCACCAAATGTAGAATGGGCTAGGTTGCCACTTGGGCGCCATGAGCATATTCGACTGTACCCCGACGGGGCATCAATGATTGACAGTTATTTGGGTGTTATTTCGGAAAAAGATTATATAAAATCGACCTTTATATCACCCACCAATGTGAAGTGTTACGAATCTAACAGGATGGTGCGTAAATCTCTCGGATTCAGGGGACCGTTACAGCCGGGTGACTTGCTGCTTGTAACGCAAAACAATCTGATCAGCGGATTGCTTAATGGCGATTTGGTTGTGGTAGAACAAATAGCTAGTGAGCATTACAAAAAAGCGGGACTCACTTTTATTCAGGTCGAAGTGCGTGAGTTGGCTACTGATAGACTTGTGTCGCAGCTTTTGATAGAGAATATCCTTCATGGTAGAAAAATGCCCAATCTCACGCAGATAGAGCAGAAAGCCCTTTTCGTTGATTATTACAGAAGAATGAAAGAGCGAGGGATCTGTCAAGAAGATCCACGTTTTAATGAGGGTCTTAGCGATGATGTTTTTCTAAATGCTCTTTGTTGTGTGTTCGGTTATACGCTCACTTGTCACAAAGCGCAGGGCGGCGAATGGGACGAGGTGTTTGTGGATATAGCTCGAGGTCTAACATATCAAGCACGACCTGCCGCATATCAATGGGCCTATACGGCGGTAACACGTGCAAGAGAGCAGCTGCATGTAGTTGATGATTTTTTTATTGAATAATATTAAATATGGACTTAATACTCAACACATTCGGCACATCACTTAGCCGTGATAACGAGGCATTCGTTATCAACCATAAAGACGGACAACAACGTTTGCCCGTAGCCGGAATAAGTTCAATTCATGTAAGCCGTGGGGCACAAATCACAAGTGATGCCGTGTTGCTTGCTATTGAAAACGAAATAGAAATACTCTTTATGAACCGTAGCGGTGAACCCATAGGGCGTGTGTGGAGCAATAAATACGGCTCTATTTCTACCATACGTAAAGGACAGCTTAACTTTACTTTCTCAAAAGATGCCATAGAATGGATAAAAGATTTGATGATCCGGAAAATGGACAATCAACAGGCTCTTATTCTTGCCATGCGAGTTAATGACGACCGAACACAACGCTTGGTAGATAAGGCAATTCGGCGAATATCGGACTATCAGACCAAAGTGAAATCGTTAAAAGGAGAAGTGATTTCCGACATTGCACCTAAATTGCGGGGGTGGGAGGGGGTGTCGTCAAAAATATATTTTGAAACGCTCAACCTTTTCATACCCGAAAACATGCAATTTGCCAAACGCTCTCAACATCCTGCCTTGGATGTGGTGAACGCCTTACTTAATTATGGTTACGGTATCCTCTACGGAAAGGTGGAAGGTGCATTAATAAAAGCCGGAATAGACCCTTATGTGGGTGTGTTTCACAGAGATGACTATAATCGCCCCGTGTTGGTGTATGACGTTATAGAACTTTACCGTGTATGGGTAGATTATGTAGTCTATTCATTGGTGGCACAAAACAGTATCACCGATGAGTTTTATTCAGTAAAATCCGACGGTTCTTATTGGCTCGAAGGGTTGGGACGTAGAGTCTTGATACAGTCTTTAAACGACTATTTAGACGAAATTATTTTGATGAACGGTGTTAGCCGAAGCAGGGAGAATCATATCTTACTGCAAGCTCAAAACCTTGCACAAATTTTCAAAAAATATCAATAGACTCTTAACATCGAGTTTTTGACATCAAATTTTCACAACATGTTACAAGCAGGAAAAAATATTACTACAGCAGGCGATACACTACAAAAAGTTCCCGTAGAGTATTTATATAATGCTATCAAAAAACCGAAACCCGATGTGGCAAACAGAATTAAACAGCTTCGTATTGTAAGAAACATTGATACAAAACAATATGCAATGCTAAAAAAACAACTCCCATATCTGGTTTGCGGAATATTTAATCCGGCCGTGAGGCGTACCGAAAACTTTGCCTATGCAGCCTATTTCATGCTTGATATAGACCATATTGCCGAAAAAGGGCTGGACGTAAAAACGCTTCGCCAACGGTTGGAAGCCGACAGCCGTGTAATGCTGTCTTTTCTCTCGCCGAGTCAGGATGGACTGAAACTACTCTTTAAACTCACCGAACGATGCTACGATGCAGGCATCTATTCACTGTTTTATAAGCTTTTTGCAACCGATTTTTCCAAACAATATGCTATTGACCAGGTGGTAGATACTCGTACGAGCGATGTAACGAGGGCCTGCTTTATCAGCTACGATGAAAATTCCTACTACAATCCAATGGCAGATGCGGTGAATTTGAACGCTTATGTAAATACACTCAATCCGCATGCAATGCTTTTGGAAAAGAAGAAGATTGAAAAAGCAGAAAAAGAACAACAATCCCTGGATGATAAAGAAAAACCGCCCAAAACCGATGTGGACAACGAAGTGGTACAACGCGTAAAAGAAATTTTGTTGAAAATTCCGCCAAAAGCGGCAAAACCACCCGTTTACATACCTGAGCAGTTAAACGATACAATCGGCGACTTAAGCAATTATATAAGCCAGACAGGAATTGATATAAAAGAGATAATCAATATTAGTTATGGAAAAAAAATTCGGGCAAAAATAGGATTAAAAGAGGCAGAAGTAAATATCTTTTACGGTAAACGAGGTTTTTCTGTAGTACAATCACCGCGTACAGGCACATCGGCCGATATGAACCGGATGCTTGCCGATTTAATAGAAGGTTTCCTGCTAACAAGATAGCATAACCCCAATATAAAACAACAGACATCGAGCAATGGCAAAGAAAGAAGAGATAGGATTTGTAGAAATGATGAAGAAATTCTCACGTGCAGGAATGCCAAATCCGCATTCGCCTAATAGAAACGTGGGAAATTTGGACGAACTGCCTACACTCGAAGAACGGATAGAACGTATTTTTAAAATAATTAAACAGGATAATAGACCGGCTGATCATATGATATTTTTTGTAATGTACGATATAGAGAGCACCAAAGTACGCAATCAAATAGTTAAATATTTACAGCGTGAGGGTTGCACCAGGGTACAAAAGTCCATCTTTTTGGCAGATCTGCCTCTTGCTACTTACGACCGTATGCGAAGCGAACTGGCTCAGGTGCAGGAGTGTTACGAAAATCAAGATAGCATACTTATAGTGCCCATATCTACCGATTACCTTCAATCTATGAAAGTAATCGGACAAAAGTTGGATGTGGACTTGATATTGAAAAATAGAAATACACTATTTTTCTAAAAACAGTTCGCAACGTTCTTTGATTTATTGAAAACAAACATTATCTTTGCAGTCCATAAAAATGCACTTCTTTTGTCTTAAAATTGACTAAAATAGAGCATTCAGAGGGTCTTAAGTTAGTGGTAATAAGCATTTTATAAATTTTGCTCTCACAGACTAACTTCCAGAACAATAAGGATTAAGACTTAAACATAATACGACAAATTCCGGTTGGGGATAAGTCTCACAGACTAACTTCCAGAACAATAAGGATTAAGACTTGCTCCATTGCAATTAAAGTTGGTATGAATCTCGTCTCCGCTCACAGACTAACTTCCAGAACAATAAGGATTAAGACTCTTGTTGTCATGCTACCTTCTTTTTAAAGTGAAACCTCACAGACTAACTTCCAGAACAATAAGGATTAAGACCCTGATAAGCATCAGGACTAGCCAACTTCAATTGGCTCTCACAGACTAACTTCCAGAACAATAAGGATTAAGACGCACAACATTTGTATTGCCGTACCATTCCCAATCAAGCTCACAGACTAACTTCCAGAACAATAAGGATTAAGACACCTCAAAATAAACCTCCGTACCGAGGCACATACGCTGAACTCACAGACTAACTTCCAGAACAATAAGGATTAAGACCTCATCCTTGTCCATCCTGTTTGTTCTGTACTTTGCGCCATCTCACAGACTAACTTCCAGAACAATAAGGATTAAGACTCCGAAGGAGAAGCATAGGAGGAGTATTTATGCCTCACAGACTAACTTCCAGAACAATAAGGATTAAGACCTTATCTAACCACGAAATATTCGTCTGTTTTCAGGAACTCTCACAGACTAACTTCCAGAACAATAAGGATTAAGACTCGTGTATTAATCTGCCTATCCTCCAAATAGGTGCTAAACAAAATGTAAAGCAAAATAACGATATGATGAAAAAAACAGTATTGATGTTGATGATTGCCACGTTCATCGTGGCGTGTGAGAAAGAGAATGAAATGCAAACAATCGAAGGTACGGTATGGGTAGGTGATGTATATGGCGACACCGCTACACTCAGATTTCTGACATCCTCTGTTATGACAATGGAGATAAATGGAGAAACTGTACAATCGAGCTACTCTTACAATCCTGAGCTTATGTCAGGAACTATTACCGATAATACAGGAACAGGAACGTTCACAATCAGTGGGCAGTCTCTTGTTCTCAATGTCGAAGGGATGACGTACACCTTCAAGAAAAAGTAAAACTCACAGACTAACTTCCAGAACAATAAGGATTAAGACGCTTTTCTAATTAAACTCATAATACTACTTTTTTAATTCTCACAGACTAACTTCCAGAACAATAAGGATTAAGACTACTGTTTTCATAATCATAAATTTTAAATTGTCTTCTCACAGACTAACTTCCAGAACAATAAGGATTAAGACATTTTCAAACATTCGTAAATACCACGTTAGGTGCAATTCTCACAGACTAACTTCCAGAACAATAAGGATTAAGACTCATGTTCGTGCTTCTGTGCTGCGATCTGTTTCCCTCTCTCACAGACTAACTTCCAGAACAATAAGGATTAAGACAACACGAGCCTCTCAACAAAATCGTTAGCATCACTTATCTCACAGACTAACTTCCAGAACAATAAGGATTAAGACATCCATCTCTCCTCTAACCAACCAATATGTATTCCGCCGTCTCACAGACTAACTTCCAGAACAATAAGGATTAAGACTGCGTTGTAGTTTCTTTTTGCGTTTTCGATTTGTTTACTCACAGACTAACTTCCAGAACAATAAGGATTAAGACGTACTCATTTATGTAATGAGTACTAATTTCCATCTCGTCTCACAGACTAACTTCCAGAACAATAAGGATTAAGACACATACTATCAGTTGTGTAGTGGCGAAATGTTTTTTTCTCTCACAGACTAACTTCCAGAACAATAAGGATTAAGACTACTACTCTGATGTGGGTTTCCTCGTAGTTGTTCCCTCACAGACTAACTTCCAGAACAATAAGGATTAAGACATGGAAGAGTCAGAGAGTATTGCTACTTCGATGTCAGTCTCACAGACTAACTTCCAGAACAATAAGGATTAAGACATACTCTTGGCACTCCTCGAGGGAACCCTCGAATACGGCCTCACAGACTAACTTCCAGAACAATAAGGATTAAGACAAGGGTTCTTAGTACAGCAAGTCTTCGCCAAGTGTCTCACAGACTAACTTCCAGAACAATAAGGATTAAGACTCAGGCACAATACACTTATAACAATAAATAAAGAACATTAACTCACAGACTAACTTCCAGAACAATAAGGATTAAGACCTGACGTGCTGTCATCCTGTGAGAACTTTGGATGTCTCACAGACTAACTTCCAGAACAATAAGGATTAAGACCTGTACATCGTGAGGTTCTAAGTCGTTAATAATTTTAATGCTCACAGACTAACTTCCAGAACAATAAGGATTAAGACTCACTTCAATGTGAGTACTCTCATAGTTGTTCCCTCGTGAGCTCACAGACTAACTTCCAGAACAATAAGGATTAAGACTTATCCATAGACTAACTGTTTTATATTTTACTCTACTCACAGACTAACTTCCAGAACAATAAGGATTAAGACAGACCTTCGGCAGGATAGAGTAATCGTCATCGGGGTCTCACAGACTAACTTCCAGAACAATAAGGATTAAGACTGTTGTTTTGTGCCATAATTGCATGTTTTTAAGATGTCTCACAGACTAACTTCCAGAACAATAAGGATTAAGACGGATTCGTAGTTGTTCCCTTTCGAGAAATCTACGAGGGACTCACAGACTAACTTCCAGAACAATAAGGATTAAGACCTTAACGATTGCCTATACATCGTGAGGTTTTACTAAGTTCTCACAGACTAACTTCCAGAACAATAAGGATTAAGACATACCGTAGTATCCGGAGATGAACTGGTGTACATGGACTCACAGACTAACTTCCAGAACAATAAGGATTAAGACTTCCGTGTGTCTTGTAATAATCGAAACCCCTGTGTACTCACAGACTAACTTCCAGAACAATAAGGATTAAGACATGACAAGCTGTCTTGCAGACATGCGGTTTGCACTTTGACTCACAGACTAACTTCCAGAACAATAAGGATTAAGACAACCTGATAATCTTTTTTTATCTTGTTTTCAAAACTCACAGACTAACTTCCAGAACAATAAGGATTAAGACGAGAGAGCTGGATAATCCGGAGCATACCCACCCAGTTTCCGGCTAAATATCCAGAATTCAGAAAGTAAGTAATTGCATTAGAAATAAATCGTTAGGTTATTTATTCGCG
>JGI24709J26583_10000877_pt1 | contig 25533 bp, 26 predicted proteins | sample BioPla2DNA1_FD_26583 | JGI IMG/M metagenome (IMG submission 26583) | reverse complement strand
ATTCGAAATAAAGGTAAAACCATATCTTTATAAGGTACTAAATCCTTGTAAGACTCCTCTTTTTTCTTAATTGGACATATTGTTCCATCAATATCAAATATNACTGNTTTAACAGACATGTTATCCCCCTTTACACACGTATATTATNCATAAAATCCAAGCAATTAACAACCAATTATTGGGATTAATCGAGTAAAGANCAAATAATTTGACATACAACATTATAAATTTTTGTGTTTTAGAAAATAAAAAANCTGCTATCATTTAAGATAGACAACTTTTTATCACAATATATATTTTTTAAAAAATATAAGTTAATTTTATGGAGCCAACTTAAGCTCGCGAATCATATTTACCATCTTTCGTTGAAACAATAATTACTTCATCTGCTTCAATAAAAAGTGGGACTTTAATAACTAGTCCAGTTTCTAATACTGCTTCTTTAGTTGCATTAGTAACGGTGTTACCCCGAACTGCCGGTTCTGTACTTGTAACTTTGTATTCAATTTTATCTGGTAAATTTATTCCTAATAATTCACTTTCATAAAAAGTCAATTCAACATTTAATCCTTCTTTTAAATATGGTACTTCTTCCTCAATTTGTTGCTTATTAATTTCAATTTGCTCATAAGTTTCCATATTCATAAAATTATACGAATCCCCGCTTGCATATAAAAACTGCATTGTAACGCGATCGATGGATGCTCTTTCTATTTTGATTCCGGCATTAAATGTGTGTTCGATAATGGCACCTGTGCGCAGATTTTTTAGTTTACTTCGAACAAAAGCTGGGCCTTTACCTGGTTTCACATGTAAAAATTCCAAAACCAAANATATATTTCCATCTAGTTTGATTGTCATTCCATTTTTTAAATCATTAACGTTTACCATGTTAATCTCCTTTTAGTTGTTTTTATTTTTTTTCTCTGTGTAATGTTACAGTTTTAGATTTTGGACAAAACTTTTTTAATTCAATTCGTTCGGGAGTGTTTTGTTTGTTTTTTTCAGTACGATAATTTTCAGAACCACACACAGTACATTGTAATGTTATTCTTTCTCGTGCTTCTCCTTTTTTAGCCATTGTTTTCCCTCCTTTAATACATACTTTAATATTATAGCAAATTATTTATAAATTTCAAAGAATTTTTTTGAAACATTATAAGCAAGTCTACGGTTAACTGTACTTCTATATCCACTTTTAGCATTTACTGGTGAAATATCTGGCGAAATAATAGTAAATGCAACTGCCGGATCATCATATGGGGCATAACCAGCAAATGTATGACTATAAGTTTCTAAATCAACTACACCATCCAGATCTGTATCAATAAAACTCTCACTGGTACCAGTTTTCCCCGCGGGTTTGGCCGTGGTCGGTATATAACCAACACCAGTTCCACCACTAGCTACAACTTGTTTAAAACCTTCTTGCACCCTTTTTAGATGTTTGGTTTTAGCACTCAATTTATTTAATACTTCTGGTTCTTTATTATAAACAATGTTCGTTAAACCATCTTTTGTTGGTTCATAGACACTTTTTAATAAATGAGGCGCGATNCGATAACCCCCATTAGCAATTGTTCCAATATATTGGGATAATTGAATTGGAGTATAAGTATCATATTGGCCAATAGCAAAATCTAACAGATGTCCAGATAAAGTACTTGTTCCTTCATAACCTAAACCTTCGTTAGGTAAATCTATTTTTGTTTTAACTCCCAGTCCAAATTCAGCAAAAGTTTTGCGATAAATATCAAAAGCACTTTCATTAACAGCTAAAGGCTCATTATATACATATTTTCCTTTACCAACTTTAATAGCTGTTTGATATTGATAGGAGTTCGATGAATACTTTAAAGCTGCAACATCGTCAATTCTTCCCAAGTAGCGCCACGAACATTTTTGGGGTGTAGCAGCAATTTTAATACAATAGTCATNTCTAACTTCACCGACTTTTAAAACACCTTGATTAAAACCAACAATATTAGAAGCACCTTTAACAACCGATCCCATAACTACTGATGAATTAATTATACCAGGTGTATAATCATAAATTTTATAATCTTTACCATCTTTAATAATCTGTTTAGATGACATGGCTAATATTTCACCAGTTTTGGGTGCCGTTATAATAACAAAGGAACGGTTATAATATTCGGTATTTGGTTCCTTTTTAGCTGCTTTTAATTCGGTTTCTAAAATTTTTTCAACTTCACGCTGTAATTCGATATCAATACTAATAACGATATCATGACCGCGTTTACCTTCTTTTAATAATTTATAGCTACCATCATTTAGTAGCTCATAAGTGTTTTTCTCTCCCTTTAAATAATCCTCATATTGATATTCTAAATAACTAATACCAACTCGATCATCTAAACTATATCCTTTTGATAAATAATAATCTTTAAGTTCNTAAGGGAGTCCTGATTCACTAGTTGAGACACTCCCAAGAATTGTTCTAAATGTATCCCCATAAGGATAAACCCGTTCCCAATCCAAACGTGTATTAAATCCCTTTAATTTATGGATGTTTTCAGAAATCTTAACATACTCNTCATCACTAACATCACCTTTTTTTATTGTTTTCTCTGAATAATAATAACCTTTATTCATTAAGTAATATATATAAGCTGCTTTTTTATCTAGTGCTTTATATTCACTTAATTCTTTATCTGTAATTCTCTCTATTTTTAATTCTTCTATATCATCGAGCGTTAACTTTCGCTCATCTAGTTTTTTCCACTCTTCATCAGTTATTTTAGCAATACCTAATTGATGATTATTTCTAAGCCAAAATTCTTTTAAGTTTCTCTTTGTTAAGTCACTATAATCAATATTCAATATGTTAGCCAACTCATAAGCCATTTCTAACTCTTCAGTTCTAGTAATATCACTTGTTTTTTTATAATAGATGACTTTTACTGGTTTATTATCAACAATTAAACGATGATGGCGATCATATATTCTACCACGTGGTGCTGACGGACCTAAAACAACATTTTGATTTAATAATTTAACACGATTTGTATGATGTTCTTTTTTAATAACCTGGATAAAAAATAAATTAGCAACAATTATTAAATTAAGAACAACGATTATTCCAATTAATATATTATATCTATTTTCAATTATTTCTTTAATGTTTCTATATTTTTTATAATAACTAAACTTTATATTTGGTTTACTGCGACGTTTGTTTTTTCTATATATTCTCTTCATACAATNTATTAATCTCGACAAAGTCGACTACATTAAAGAAATTATTGATATATTCATTCCGACGATTTTTATATAATAAATAATAAGCATGCTCCCACAAATCTAAAGCCATAATTGGGATTAAACCATATAAATATGGTGTTTCTTGGTTAGATGTATTAATAATCTCAAGTTCACCGCCAGTATTAATAACTAAAAAAGTATAGCCCGACCCTTGCATCAATGAAGCTTGCCTAATAAATTCATTTTTAAAATTTTCAAATGAACCAAACTGTTCATTAATAGCTCTACTAAGATTACCAACAGGATGATTATTTTTTAAAGGACTCATACTTTGCCAATATAAATTATGATTCAATACACCACCAGCATTAAATAAAATTTCTCCTCGTTCTTCAATTGGTAATTCATCAATATGTTGTATTAATTCAGGAAGAGTATAATTTTTTTGAAAACTTATTTTATTTAAAAGATTATTTAATTTATTCAAATAACCGCGATGGTGAAGTTCATAATGAATCCTCACTGTTTCCTCATCGATGTATGGCTCCAAAGCATCATACGAATAAGGAAGACTCGGAATATCGTACATATTACCATCCTTTCTTTTTTATGGTCATTAACCCTCATTAATATTACCAATAAAACATATGCTATTTTGAGGTGGAAAAATGAATGAATTTTTAATAAAACAGTATATTGCCAATCTTTCTTTTGGGGACATTAATAATTTTGCTAGTTCTAATGGAGTGTCGTTAAATCACGATGAAACAGAAATCATTTATAATAATATCAAAAATAATTGGCGTACCATTATATATGGTAATCCACGTGGTATATTAAATGATTTAAAAGACCAGTTAGAACCAGATACTTATATTAAAATTGAGGAATTATATGTATCATTTAAAGATAAATTCCAAAATTATTTATAATAATTTCTAATATCTTCGATTAAATTGGAATTTTCAATCTTATCATTTATCATTTCAATTTCAAATTTATATGGTGGATATAATCTTTCTTTGCTGTCGTCATTTAAAGTAACATAAGGCGTTTCTAAAATTTTAGGAANGTCTTTTAATAATGGATGATAAATAACGTGTATTAAATTATCAAACCCTAAAGTACCTTGACCAAAGTTAGCATGACGATCCTTTTTAGCACCTATTTCATTTATACTATCGTTAACATGAATACAAGCCAACTTTTCCAACCCAATCACTTTATCAAATTCTTTTAAAACACTATCAAACTCAGATATTAAATATCCCGCATCATTAATATGACAAGTATCTAAACAAACTTTAACGTGTTCNTTATATTTAACACCATCAATAATTGTTTTCAATTCTTCAAAATTTATTCCAATTTCAGTTCCTTTGCCAGCCATTGTTTCAAGTAAAATATCAACCTTACTATTCTCTTCTACAATAATATTAAGAGCCTTAATAATATTATTTATACCTTCTTCTCGCGTTAACTTAACATGACTACCCGGATGAAGGACTAATTTTTTTATACCAAGTTCTTCCACTCTTTTTATTTCTTCTTTTAAAAACCTAATAGCAAAATCTAACTTTTCACCACTACCTGCTAAATTAACAATATACGGAGCATGAACAACAAGATTGTTAATGTCGATATTGTTCTCCTTCATTATTTTATATCCTGCTAAAGTCTTTTCTTTATCAATTGGAGACCTTGCTGTATTTTGAGGGGCCCCAGTATATATCATAAAGGCATTTGCACCATAGCTAAGAGCTTCTTTGACACTACCTAATAATTGTTCTTCTTTTTTAAAAGAAACATGTGATCCTATAATTAATTTTTCCACAACAACCACCTACTTAATCTAATTTTTCTAATTGATTAACAATAATTTGTAATTTATCAAACCTTTTTTCTACTTTACCTAAAATTTTAATTAAATCTCCGACTTCAATATTAGAATATTTTTCATGAACTTTAGGAAACATTACTATGTCAACTGAACTAATTTCATCACTAGCAGTTATAAAACTCATAACATCACCTCGTTTAGTATTAATTTCCTTAACACGATCAACATAGACAATTAACTCAACAACTTTATCAAAATGTTTTTTCAAGGAATTCACTTGAACAAGATGAGGATACTTGATTCTATATTCGGTTACAGGATGACTACTTATAAAAAAACCAAATGTATCTAANTCTAATTTCATTAATTCTTTTTTACTATAGTCATCAAAGATTTTTATTTCAGGTTTTAAAGCNAATTCTTCTCCAATATCCTTTATTAACTCACCATAATTAATAATTATATCCAAGTTTTCCGTTAAGGTTTTTTTATTTAAGCCAATTGAATTAAAGCAACCAGCATTAATTAGACTAATCATTGTCTTTTTATTAACACTCTTACCATATACCCTTTTGATAAAATCGTATATGTTTTTATATTTTCCATTTTTTCTTTCGTTAATAATAGTACTTGAAGCTGCAGCACCTATATTTTTAATAATAGATAACGGATAAATAATACCCCTNTTCGTTACAATGTATTCATCAAAACTCAAATTAATATCAGGTGGTATTACTGTTATATTGTTACTTTTACATTCATAAATATATTCTTTAGTTTTTATTTCACTACCNACTACCATTGACAATAGGGCTTTCATGAAAAACAATGGGTAATGAGCTTTTAAATAAGCCATTTTATAAGCAATTAGAGAATAGGCAACGGCATGAGAACGATTAAATCCATATAAGGAGAATTTTAATATCAAATCATAAACATTGTTAGCTACGTCTTGTGAATAACCTTTATTAATACTTCGCTTTATAAATTTGTCACGTTCTTTTAACATAAGTGTTTCTTGTTTTTTACTCATTGCTCGTCTTAACAAATCAGCTTCGCCTAAAGAATAACCAGCCATCACACTTGCAATTTGCATTATCTGTTCTTGGTATACAATAATTCCATAAGTAGGTTTTAGTATATCTTCTAAATCAGGGTGAATATCTATAATTTTTTCCTTACCGTTTTTTCTTCTTATATAAGAGTCAATGTTTTGCATTGGCCCTGGTCTAAACAAAGCATTAGCAGCACTTATATCTTCAAAACTTGTTGGGCGAAGTTTTCTTAAAAAGTTTTTCATTCCTTCTGACTCAAATTGAAAAATACCAGTTGTATTAACCTTAGTAAAAATCGCTAAAGTTGCAGGATCATTTAATGGAATTTGTTCAAACTTAAGATCAACGTTTAATAGCTTTTTAATATCCGATAAAACATCTGTAATTAAAGTTAAATTTCGAATACCTAAAAAATCCATTTTTAACAATCCGATATCCTCTAAATAATCCATATCATAACCTGTTGTATAAAAAATTTCATGTTTTTTATCAAGGGGGATTATTTCATCTAAATCTACATTAGACATAACAATACCAGCAGCATGGACAGAACTATGGCGTTTTAAACCTTCTAATTTACTAGCCACCTTATAAAGTTTCATCAATAGTGGTTTATTATCTAAATAGCTTTTTAGTTGGTTATTTTGATTATAGTTTTCTAATAAACTTAGCTTAGAATTTAACATTTTAGATATATAATCAACAATTTTCAAATCAACATCCATTGTTCTAGCAACATCCCTAATAACTTGTTTGGAACCTAAAGTACCAAAAGTAATAATTGGTGCGACTCTTTTTATACCATATTTATTAATGCAGTAATTAATAACTTCTTCACGGCGATTATATTCAAAATCAATATCAATATCAGGCATACTGATACGCTCAGGATTTAAAAATCTTTCAAATAATAAATTATATTTAACAGGATCAACATCAGTTATATTTAATAAATAAGACACTAGTGAACCCGCAGCACTTCCCCGTCCTGGTCCTACTAAAATGTTTTGATCCTTAGCATACTTAACATAATCCCATACAATTAAAAAGTAATCACAAAATCCCATTTTGTTTATAACTTCAAGCTCATGATTCAATCTATCAATATATATTCTTTGAACTTGATTACCAAATCTTTTTTTAAGACCACGAATACAAAGTTTTTTTAAATAAGTATAGCTATCATAATTATTAGGACATTCAAAATGTGGAATTAAATGTTGATTAAACTTTAATTCGAGCTGGCATAGCTCATTGATTTTATAATTATTTTTTAAATCATCAGGATATTTTGTAGAAACTTCTTCAAATAGTTTTAAATAATTATAAGATAAATTACTACTCATCTCTGATTCAAAAACACTATCTCTAATGGCTAATAAATAATTAATATATTGACTATCTTCAGGATTTAAATATAATATTTCATCCATATATATTAAATTAGAACCATTTAATTTTGATCTTTCGTCAAGTGATTTATAACTTATAAAAACATATTGAAATATTTTTTCTAAATCATTATATAAAGTCAATGACTGAAAAGGAACAATACAAATTAAATTATCACTATATAACTTTAAATTATTTAAAGTTAATTTACCTTCTAAATTTATGGTATTAATTTTAATTAAATTTTTATAACCATCATAATTACAACAATATAAGATTATGGCAAAATCATTAATCTTTATTTCTAATCCTACAATAGGTTTAATATCATTAAGTAAACATTTTTTATAAAAATCCATAACACCGTACATGTTATTATCAGTAATGGTTAATTGTTTTAAATTATTTTTTTTAGCAAATTCAACTAAATCTTCAACTTTAATCATACTAGATAATAATGAATAATGAGTTTTTATATTTAATGGAATATAATTCATACTACACCTCCAGTCAATCATTGCTACTATCTAAACTTAATTATACCATCTTTTTGTTTAAATTAATAACAAAACAAACATAAATTATTGACTTGAGGATTTTAATATGATAAAGTTATATAGCGAATGAAATTACTAGGAGGGAGTTTATTATGGCTAAAAAAATAACAAGTAAAAAACCTTTATTTGGAAATAAAAGATCTCATGCGTTAAACGCTACGAGAAAAATGCAAAGACCAAATTTACAAAAAGTAACATTAGATAACGGTGAAACAATCATGATGAGTGCTAGGGAGTTAAAATCTCTTAAAAAAACAAGTAAAAAAGTTGAAGCACAAGTTGAATAAAATCATATAAAAGAAGCAATTAAGAGTTAGTTTGTTGAAAACGGACGCTCAAAAAAGAAGCATATGAGAAATCATATGCTTTTTGATTTGTTATAATCTTTTATTATTTTTNTATCTTAACTAATAATTTATAANTTAGGGNTAGCGATTNAATCTTTAACATATATCACTTTCATATAATTTACTCNTTAGAATTTTTATTTAAAAACTTTATTATTTCTTCAACTGTTTTATTAAAATTCTCATAGTTTGTTTCAAACCAATTGATGCTCATTTGGTTATTAAACCAAGTATATTGACGTTTTGCATATTTTCTGCTTCGTTGTTTTATTAAACTAACAGATTCTTCAAGAGTTTTATAACCATCAAAATATTCAAACAGTTCTTTATAACCAATAGGAGTCATAACAGCTTTAGTTCTAATATTTAAATCATATATTTTTTTAGCTTCTTCCAATAATCCTGAATCAATCATTTCTTCTACTCGATTATTAATTTTTTCATATAACTGTTCACGAGAAGTAGTTAATCCAATAAAAATAGTATCATACAATAACTCATTACTTTTATTTTTACTAGATAAAGGTTCCTTATTAAATTGATAATAATCAAGTGCCCTTTCAATTCGTTTGCGATTATTTTTATGGATTTCGGTGTTGGGGTCTCGCTCTAATAACATTTCATATAATTCATCATTACTAAAACTATCATAATTATTCTTTTTAGGTTCTTCTTCAAATCGATAATTATATAAGCTGGCTTTAATATATAAGCCAGTTCCACCTACCATAATCGGTGTTTTTTGGTTATTCAATATTTCTTCAATTGTTTTTCTACTATCTTGTTGATAATGATAGACTGTATAATCTTCTTCTACAGTTTTAATATCAATTAAATGATGAGGGATATTTTCCATTTCTTCTTTAGTAACTTTAGCTGTTGCTATATCAAGATCTTTATACACTTGAGTGCTATCAGCGTTAATTATTTCACCCTTTAATCTTTTAGCCAGTTCAATTGATAATTTAGTTTTACCAACTCCCGTTGGTCCAACAATAACAATTACTTTATTCATATTACACCTACTTTATTAACATACTATCGCCAAATGAGAAAAAGCGATACTCCTTTTCAATAGCTTCTTTATAAGCATTCATTATATTAGTTTTGCCCGCAAGAGCACTCACTAACATTATTAAGGTTGATTTAGGCAAATGGAAATTGGTTATTAATGAATCTACTGCTTTAAATTGAAATCCGGGATAAATAAAGATATTAGTAAATCCACTACACTCTTTAAATATATTATAATCCCTTATAATCGTTTCCAAAGTTCTTGTGGTAGTTGTTCCCACACTAATAATTTTACTATTATTCTTTTTGGCACGATTTAAGATATCAGCAGTCTCACTACTCATACTATAAAATTCAGAGTGCATTTNATGCTCATTAATATCATCAACACTAACTGGTCTGAAAGTTCCAAGACCAACGTGTAAAGTAATTGACACAACTTTTACGCCAAGTTCTTGTATTTCATCAAGTAACTCAGGAGTAAAGTGCAAGCCAGCAGTTGGTGCGGCTGCACTTCCAAAATGTTTAGCATAAACCGTTTGATACCTATCTTTATCTTCTAGAACTTCATTAATATAAGGTGGCAATGGCATTTCACCTAATTCATCTAATATTTCATAAAAAATACGATTGTAATTAAATTTGAAAACAGCAATTCCCTCTTCTTTTTTTTCTAAACAAATTGCTTCTAATTTATTACCTCCAAATAATATTTTGGTCCCTACTTTTACTCGTTTAAATGGCTTAACTAAACATTCCCACTCATTATCTTTTACTGTTTTTAACATTAACAGCTCAATAACGGCATTTGTTTCTTCCTTAACACCAATTAATCTAGCTGGCATTACTTTAGTGTCATTAATTACTAAAACATCATCCTTATTTAAATAATCTATAATATTCAAAAAGGTCTTATGTTCAACTTCACCTGTTGTTTTATCTAACACTAATAAACGGGAACTATCTCTTTTTAATATCGGGGTTTGAGCAATTAAGTTTTCTGGTAGTTCAAAATCAAAATCAGATACTCTCACTTTATCACTCCGTCTTTTTTATATTTAAATGGTCATATGCTTTATCAGTAACTATTCGTCCCCTTGGAGTTCTTTTTAGCAACCCATTTTGTAATAAATAAGGTTCGTAAACATCTTCGATAGTTGTTATTTCTTCACCAATACTAGCTGCAATACTTTCAATTCCAACTGGGCCACCGTTAAACTTTTCAATAATTGATTTTAATAAATTATAATCAGTGTCATCAAGACCTAGTTTATCTACTTTCAAACGATCTAGTGCGATTTTAGTAATTTCTAAATCAATATATCCATTTCCCATAACTAAAGCATAATCTCTAACTCTTTTAAATAAACGATTGGCGATTCTCGGTGTTCCCCTACTTCGAGTGGCAAGTTCAACAGCAGCTTTATCATCAATACCACAATCAAGCACCCGACTAGTTCTTTTAACAATATCAGTTAATTCAGAAACAGTATAATAATTAAGTTTAGATACAATACCGAATCGATCACGAAGTGGACCCGTTAAATCACCTGCTCTAGTAGTCGCACCAACTAAAGTAAACGGGGGCAAATCGAGGCGAATATTACGAGTTGTCGAATCACTCCCTATAATTATATCTAACATAAAATCTTCCATAGCGGGATATAATATTTCTTCAATAAATCTTGGAACACGATGTATTTCATCAATAAATAAAACATCCCCGGGTTCAAGCGTTGATAAAATAGCTGCTAAATCCCCACTCTTTTCAATGGAAGGACCACTAGCTGTTTTAATATTTCCACCCATCTCATTAGCAATAATGTATGCCAGAGTTGTTTTTCCTAAACCAGGAGGACCATATAATAAAACATGATCTAAAGGTTCTTCTCGCATCATAGCAGCCTTCATAAAAATATTTAAATTTTCTTTTAATTCTGTCTGACCAATATATTCATCTAAGGTTTCTGGTCTTATTGATAAATCGAATTTATCCTCAGCTAACTTTTCACCTGTTATTAATCTATCTTCCATTTTATCCTCCATTTCTAATTATTTTAACAATAATTTTAAAGCTTCTCTTATTTGTTCTTCTAAAGATATATCATGATTAATCTTAGGAAGAATTTTATTAATGTTGGCACTCTTATAACCTAATGCTTTTAATGCATCAACAAGTTCTTCATTATTAACACCCTTATTATTTATTTCATCTTTACTAACTAGTTTACCTTTTAAATCCAAGATAATTTGACGAGCGATTTTATCACCAATTTTGGAAAACTTTTTCAAATACAAAATGTTTTCTCTTTCAATCGCATCAATTAATCCTTCTGGAGTACCTGTTGCGAGCATTGGAAGGGCAATCTTTGGACCTATTCCTTTGACGCTAATTAATTTTAAAAAAATTTCTTTTTCTTCAATTGTTTTAAAACCAAATAATGAAAGTTCTTCTTCCCTTACTTGTTGATATAAATAAATTTTATATTCTTCATTTTCATTAAAACCATACGGGTTTGGACAATATATTATATAACCGATATTATTGTTTTCTAAAACAACATAACCACTATCTATTTTTGTAATCTTTCCTACTATATATTCATACATAACTATCACCTACCATTTTATTATATCACGTATATTTTAAGATAGAAAGTTCTCAAGTTATTTTAATAAAAAAACAAGTGAAAAGATAATACCAATTCATACATAGTATTATCTTCATAATAACAACAAAAATATTCTTCTTTAAGAAGGAATGCACATTAACTTTCATATCCTTTTTCATAAATTTATGGTAATTAATAACCTTATTTTTTAATTAATGCTTTAATAAGATAAATCTCTAAAATAATAAAGTTAATAACGTATATCCATATTAACACTTCATTAAACATACCAGTTGTATATTTATTTATTAAACTAGGTAATGACTCGGGAATATTGTTACTAACTAAATTGTACAACTCAGGAGAAACAATATTGCCTTTTAAAAAATGAATAATTCTAAAAAAGATATCAATAATTGCTACAGAGTAAACTAAACTATTTAGCTTTTTAAAAATGTATGTAACAATAACTAATAAAATAAGAATAATAATTAACTCCATAAATCCTCCTACAATATTATGTTTAATTTGATAAATATTTTATTTTAACTTCTTGCAAATCATTAAACGCGACTTTATTAGAATTTAAATCTTCAAAGCTAATTATAACTTCTTCGATATTCTCTTCATTCTCAGTTGTTAATATTAACATCTTAATTTGGTCATGAACTTCTAATCCAACTAACTCTTGTAAATTAATAACATATTGTTTAGTTAATCTCTTATCATTGTAATTTTCAGTTCTGGATTCTAAATTAGAACGCTTAATAATATCGTAAAGATAACTTGGCGTAAAACCCATACTAGCTACAATAATTTTATTATCAATTTCTTCTTTTGTATCTTCAATAATTTGATAGAGAAGATCATTTTTTATTAAGTATCGATTATTTTCATCAGAAAATTCAATTGTTTCATTAATTGATTTCCCATTAAAATTATAAGTCAAAAATTCATCTTTTTCGCTATAAGTAATTTGATATTCAAAATCATAGTTTGATAATGATTTGTATTGTTCTAAAATATCAATTGCTTCTTCTTCTAAAGCAGGTGAAGGTGTTTGATAATTATTAGATGAAAATGATGCAATTACAAATGCAAAAAAAATAAAATATAAACCGAGTGTAAACAAAGCCCGATATCTTTTGTTACTCTTAATTAACTTTATTAACGATGTAATATTTGTTTTCTTTTTATCATCCTTTTTCATACTAACTCCTAATCTAATATTTTACCAATAAACGATTCCCTGTCTTTCAATCCATTTATAAAATCAGTTGCTTTCATTTTTGTTTTTCCTTCAGCTTGGACAACTGTAAATATGATTTCTCCATTACTAACTTTAACACCAAAACCATCTTCATAAATATTAGTTACTTGGCCATCAAAAAGACCTGAAAAATATCGATCTGTTGGATACGATTCCCAAACTTTTAATATTTTACCATTAAAATAGCAATATGCTCCTGGCCAAGAATTTAGTCCACGAATTTGATTATATATTTGTTTTTTTGTTTTATGAAAATCAATTTTTTCATCTTTTCTTTTTAAATTAAAAGCATACGTTACTTCACTTTTATCTTGAGGCACACGAGGCGCGGTTCCATCAATAATACTTGGTAAAGTTTTCAATAATAAATCACGCCCTAAAAGGCTTAGTTTATCATGTAGCGTTGAAGCTGTATCTTCATTTAGAATATCAATCTCTTCTTGGCTAATAATGTCACCTTGATCTAACTCTTCATCCATGTGCATAATAGTTATGCCAGTTTTTTTATGTCCATTAATAATTGCTCGATGAATTGGCGCGCCTCCACGAAGTTTGGGCAAAAGAGAAGCGTGGACATTAATACAACCTAATCTAGGGGCTTCTAAAATTTCATTTGGAAGTTTTTGACCATAAGCACATGTAATAATTAAATCTGGTTCTAAAGATAAAATAACATCCATTTCTTTACTTATATTTTCTGGTTGTAGTACTAAAATAGTATTATCAAGACCCACTTGCTTAATTGGTGGAACAATTGCTTTGCCATTTTTACCAGTTCGATCTGGCTGAGTCACAATTGCTCTTATTTTGTAATTTTCAATTAACCCTTCTAAAATCGGAACACTAAATTCGGGTGTTCCCATGAAAATAATTTTTAATCTTTTATTTAATTTAATATCGCTATAGTCCATATAATCACCTATCTTCATTTTATCATAAATCCAAGAAAATAACTATAATTTTATTGGATTAATATCGATGTCAACAAACACTTTATTATTGTTTTTATAAAGATTATTTATATTATCAAGTAATGGTATTAGTTTGTTCGTATTTTTATATTTAATTACTATTTGTATATAATAAATGTTATTTATTTTTGGCATACTAGATGAACTAGGTCCTAATAAAAAAACACTATTATCCACTTTTGCTTGTAAATAATTAATTATTTTTTGAGATTCTTTTAGTGCTAAATCATAATTAGACCCTGAAATTTTAATAAGCGATAAGTTATAAAAAGGAGGATATCCAAGTTGTTTTCGAACGTTTATTTCTTCTTTATAAAATCCCAAATAATTATTATTTATAGCACAAACAATACTATAATGATCTTGATTAAATGTTTGAATAATAACTTTCCCGGCATAGTTACCTCGACCAGCTCGACCAGATACTTGATTTAACAATTGGAAAGTTCTCTCAGCACTTCTAAAATCAGGAACATTTAATGAAGCATCTCCATTTAAGACTCCAACTAAAGTAACTTTTTCAAAATCAAGTCCCTTAGCAATCATTTGAGTTCCAATTAAAATATTATATTTTTCCGATTTAAAATCATCAATGATTTTTTCATGACTACCCTTTCTACTAGTTGTATCAACATCCATTCTAATAACCCTAGCATTAGAAAAAGTTTTTATAATTTCCTCTTCAAGTTTTTGAGTGCCTAAACCAAACTGATTAATATCTTTACTATGACAACTCGGACAAATATTAATTTTGCTAATATTATAATCACAGTAGTGACAACGCATATTATTTGTTGTTTTATGATAGATAAGAGGTATATCACAATTAGGACATTTAACGGTTGTACCACAATCATGACAAGTCATAACCGTCGTATAACCCCTTCTATTTAAAAGGATAATTACTTGCTCACCTCGATCAAGTGTTTCATTAATATTATCCAATAAAACTTTTGATAATATTCTTCTACCACGCTTTATTTCTTCTCTCATATCTACTAATTTAACAAGAGGTGGATTGTTATTTACCCTTTTATTTAATTCTAATAATTCATATATACCCATTTTAGCACGAGTATAACTTTCAATTGAGGGAGTTGCACTGCCTAAAACAACTGGACAATTATGCTTTCTGGCTCGATATATAGCAACATCAACAGTATTATATCGAGGTGTATTTTCTTGTTTATAAGTAGTCGAGTGCTCTTCATCAATAATAATGATACCCAAATTGTTAAAGGGTGCGAATACGGCACTTCTAGCACCAATTGCTATTGATACTTCCTTGTTTTCAATTTTTCGCCATTCATCATATTTTTCTCCCATACTTAAACGACTGTGAATAATCGCTACTTGACTACCAAACCTATTTTTAAAATTAGTAACCATTTGTGGTGTCAAACTAATTTCCGGAACTAAAACTATAGCCTCTTTTTCTAAACTTAAAACATGTTCAATAATATTCATATAAACTTCAGTTTTTCCACTTCCGGTAACACCGTGTAATAAAAAAGGTTGAAATTTAGTTAGACAACTTTTAACACGATCAACCGCTACTTTCTGATCTTTATTTAAAACAATATTATTAGTTTTTTTAATTGCATTATCATTTAAGCGATAAACTTCTTCTAATTCTTCAATAATTAATCCTTTATCAAGCAAAGTCTTAACAGCTGATGAAGAAATTTTTTGGCAATCCTTTTTTAAACAACGTTTATCTTTTTTTATCAAGTCAATAATTTGATTTTGTTGTTCACTATTAACTTTAGTGGCATCAAAGCTATCACTTAATTTTAAATATTTTTCATATTTTTTATTAACCACTAATCCCTTTTTNGCTTTTAAAGCTTGAGGTAACATTGTTTGATATGAAGATATAAGAGGTGATAAAGTCTTTTTACTAATATATCGTCCTAGTTTAATAAGTTCTTTATTTAAAACAGGGTTTTCATCAATAACTGAACTTATTTCTTTAAGTTCATAATCATAATCTTTTTTATCTTTATCTATTTTTAAAATAAAACCTTCTAATTTACGATTATTAAAAGGAACCAATACACGTTTACCTATTTCAATTTGTGTGATTAAATCATTAGGCACTTTATAAGTAAATGTTTTATCAATTCTTTTTGCTTTTATTTCAACTAGTACTTCAACTACCATGAACATCACCTTCTTATATATTATATCATGGCTAAAGAAAAAAAACATTAGGTAACTTGCCTAATGTTTTTGGTGTTTTGGATAGTTCTATGTTTACTTTTTTTATATTGAATAACATGCAAGAAATGCAAATATTCCAATTATAAAGTTTGCATAAAAAGTTATTACAGTCCAAATTTTATTTTTATTTCATGACTTCAATTGCAGCACGCATTTGCAAATCATATTTAACCATATCTATTCCACCGAATAATTTTAAAAACTCTTCTTCATCCATTTGATATTTGCCAGCTANCTTTAAAACTTCTTCTTTAGCTCTTTCATCAGTTATTTCTATTTTTTCTTGTTTTACAATTTCTTCTAACATCAAACGATACTTTACGCGAGTAGTTGCCTCTGGTTTCATTTGTTCTTTCAAGGCATTTTCATCCGAGTTAGTAAATTGATAAAATTGCTCTAAAGTTAATCCTTGCATTTTTAAGTTTTCAGAATATTGACCAAGCATTCGTGATAACTCTTCATCAATCATCACTTCTGGAATATCTACTTCCATATCTTTAGCGCTTTCTTCTAATAATTGATCAATATATTTATTTTCAGTATCCGCTTCTTTTCTCGCTTGGATATTTTCTCTTAATTGTTTTTCTAAAGCTTCTTTAGTCTCAATTCCTTCAAGTCCTAAATCTTCAAAGAATTCTTTGTTTAATTCAGGAATAACCGTTCCTTTTACTTCGTTAACAGTTACTTTAAAGACAACTGGTTGCCCTTTTAACTCTTCACTGTGGTAGTCTTCTGGGAATGTTAATTTAACATCTTTGGTATCACCTTTTTTAAGTCCAATAAGTTGTTCTTCAAATCCCGGAATAAAAGTATTACTCCCAATCTTTAAAGAATAATTTTCACCCTTGCCACCTTCAAAAGCAACATCATCTTTAAAACCTTCAAAATCGATGATAGCTGTATCTCCTTGCTCAATCGCACCTTCTTTAACACTAACCTCAGCATAATTTTCTAAAGTTTGATTTAGAGCTTGTTCAACTTCTTCATCAGTTACTTTAACTTCTTCTTTTTTAATATTTAAGTTCTTATATTTACCTAATTTAACTTCTGGTTTAAGAGTTAAAGTAAAAACAAATTCAACTCCATTTTCATCAACATTAGTTAAATTAACATCTGGTTGAGCAACAATTTCCAAATCTTTGTTTTCTTGTAATATTTTAACATAAGCATCATTTAAAGCATGATCTGCAGCTTCCATATATAAAGATTCTTTCCCGTATTTCTTTAAAAATACTTCTTTTGGTGCTTTTCCTGGTCTAAAGCCATCTATCTTAGCCTTTGAATTAGCACGTTCAAAAGCATGATCTAAAGCATGTTGCCATTCCTCACCTTCAATTTTAATTGTAATTGTTTTTATATTTTTGTTTTCCATAAATTCCTCCTCATACTTAAATAGTATATAATATATTCATTTGTTTTACAAGTTTTTACCAAAAAAATATTTAGTTTTAAACTAAACATCTCTTAATTTTTGTTCTTATACTTTAATATTAATTCTTTTTTAGTTTCTAATGGTTTGATTTCTTCTTGATATCCTAAAATATTCATTAAATTAGAAATTTCTTCCTCAGTATACTTAGTCATATCTAAATTTAAAACCTCACCAATAGCTTCAACAACTAAACGTTGTTTTTTAGATATATTAGTTATTTGTCTTTTAATTTGCGCTAATTCTTTTTTTCTTTTTTCATTCAAATAATTTTCATCATTTAGATTTAATGTATCGGTCATAGTATCAAAGACATTAGTCTCTTTATCTCGATTAATACTTCTGATTTTTTTCTTTTTATCATCATCAGTTAAAGTAATATTATTTTTTCCCACATAACCTTTGTTTTTGTCAATCAAGTAAACAGTGTGACCTTGGCGTTGACCCAAATATAAATTTGAGTAGTGCCAGTTTTCAACTCCTGTTAAAGAAGCTGTTCTTAGAATTGTAACTTTATCAAATTTATTTTCAGAATCTTGATGAAGGTGTCCTGCAAAAACATACACATTTTTGGCACTATCGTACTCTTTAGGAAATTGATATTTAATTGATTCAGCCAATGCTTTATCAGTTAGGTTTTTCCCCTCAGGACTTTTACCATGAGAAAAAATAATTAAATTATTTCCATACTCATAACAAGTCGTATATCTTAAATCCTTATAAGAAAATGATACTTCAACTTTAGGATCTTTAGTAATATTATAAACATCATAAATATTAGTAAATAAACTAAAACTTGATTTTTCATCATGATTTCCTGGATTACCTTTTAAAACAACTTTATCAAATTTTGTTTTTAAGGTTTCGATCATTTGTAAATAACCAATCTTTCCCCATAAGTAAACTTCTTTAAAACGACTATCATTATATTGAGGTGTTCCTGCTGTTGTTTTATCATCAACAGTATCACTATTATAATAATCATTTCCAATCCCAAGAACTAAAGCCGAAGCATTGTGCTTTTCTTGATATTCAAGCATGTCATAAGTTACTTTTTTTATTCTCCACATCGCCTGTTTAGTTGAATAATCTTCAAAGTCAACAACTGATCCTAGTTTTCCTAAATGAAGTTCTAACCCGGGACAAACCATAATTAAATCATCATTATATTTCTCTTTGAGAGGCTTCCTTCCCCGTCTTTTAGGTTGTTCTTCAAAAAAGTCAAAGGGTGTGATTTTTCGAGTTTTTAAGAATTCATCTAACCACTCGTCACATTCTTCTTTAGTATAATAAAGTAGAGCGTTTTTACGTTTACTTATTGAGACACTAAATTTCTCATTTAAAACAATTTCAACTGTTTTTTCCCCATCAACGTTTTCTACCTTAACTGGCGTTGTCCAAGCCCCACTAGTAATTTTTTGCACTTCATATTGCCCTGGATTAAAGCCTAAATAATTAAGTAAAAATACATCATCACTTATTTTGTTCACTATCTTTTTTCTAATTAGTTCTTTAGAATCCATTTCAATATCAATATCAAAAATCTTTTTATAGTCTTCTTTAGGAATTGATAATGTTCTCACAATCGTATCAGTGGTTAATTTTAAATCACTATTTTCTTCTTTTAATGGTTCTTCTTCTATTTCAATTTTCCTTGTTAGCTTATCAGTTAACTCGCAATAATCAAATAATAGTTGTAGGTTAACAGAACTCATTAATAGTTTCTTTGCTTGATTACTTAAAGTTGCTGGTGATATTTCTTGCTTTTCAATCTCATAATAAATTCTTGCTCCATCATCCCATGTCTTAATAAGTTTTTGACTCTTTAACAGTTTAACATACATAATTAAAGTCAAATTGTAATCAATTTTCAAAAAATCACTCCTCCCATTATAAAAATAGAGNGGCATTAATCCTCTCTATTATTCATAATAATTTACTAAATTAGCTATTGTGTTCATATAACCACCTACAATTAAATTATAACATTTTAACAATGATTGTCAATTAATAAATAAAAAAGAAATATTTTTCTTAAAATATTTCTATAACTTTAACATCATATTTTCCGTTTTGACTATCAACTGTTGCAACATCACCAACAGATAAACCTGTAATAGCTTTAGCAATTGGCGATTCATTAGAAATTTTATTTTTAAATGGGTCAGCTTCTTTATTCCCGACAATTGAATAAACATCAATATCTCCGTCTTCTAAATATTCTAATTTAACACTATTTCCAATAGCTACTTTATCTTTTTTAACATTTTTAACAACAATTGCATGTTCAAGCGTAACTTCTAATTCTTTAATTTTAGCTTCTAACATTCCTTGTTCATTTCTTGCTGAATCATATTCAGCATTTTCACTTAAATCACCTAAAGCTCTTGCTTCTTTCAAAGCTTCTATAACTTCTGGTCTTTTTTCTGTTTTTAAAAATTCTAATTCCTTTTTAATTTCCTCATAACCAGCTTCGGTTAAATATATTTCTTTTGTACTCATTATTTTATTCACCTCTTTTAATTTAAACTTAAAACATAATACTATACTTTACAATATTTGTCAACTNTTTTCCAACTTATGCCAATTGAGTCCTTTCTGAAACCTTAAACTATTGTACTCATTTGCTAAAAATATATTCTATTAATATTTTTTTCTAATCAAATTATTTTGATTAATTCGTTCATTTATTTTAATTTTAACAATTTGAAGTGGGTGTCTAACTACATCAATTAAATTATTATCTTCATCATATATTTCATTAATTGTTAATGTTATAGTTTCCATATTTGGACCAAAAATTTCAACGGTATCACCCTTTTTAAAATAATTTCGCTGTTCAATAGTTGCCATTTTAGTATTAATATCATAGTCTTTAATTACACCTAGAAAATCTTGATTTGAAACTTCTTGACGACCGATATAATATTGATAATCTTTATTACAAGTAGTATCAAAAAATTGATCTATGGCTTCCCTATTGGCACATCGACTTAATATTTTTTCATATTCTTCATTATATTGATAATTTTCCGGATTGTTACAATATTCATCAATTACTTTTCGGTAAGTACTAACAACTGTCGCAATGTAATAAATTGAACGCATTCTTCCTTCTATTTTGAAAGAAGATATTCCAATATCAATCATTGTTGGTATATGTTTTAGCATTATTAAATCCTTAGTACAAAAAGTAAAATCTTTGGGTGCCATTATTTTTTTTTGATCATTATCTTTCAAATCAAATTCAAAGCGACATACTTGACTACATCCACCACGGTTAGCATCACGAGAGGTTAAAAAGTTTGATAAGACACATCTTCCGCTAAGCGACGCACACATTGCACCGTGAATAAATGTTTCTAATTCAATATCTACTTTACTTTTGACATCAATTAAAGCTTGTTTAGTTGTTTCACGAGCCATAACAATTCTAGTTATACCTCGCTCTTTCCAAAAAGCAGCCGCTTCTGAGTTAAGGGTTGATTGTTGGGTTGATAAATGAACTTCTAAATTAGTCTCCTTTAATGCAAGATCCAACACCCCTGGATCACTTACAATAATAGCATCAACATTGGCACTTTCTAAATCTTTTAAATACGATAATAATTGTTTAGCTTCTTGATTGTGTAAAATAATATTAACGGTAACATAAATTTTTTTTCCCAAGTTATGGGCAAAGGCAGTAGCGTCTTTAATTTCTTCAATGGTAAAATTAGTAGCATTAGCGCGCAGCCCAAACATGGAACCACCAATATAAACTGCATCTGCGCCGTACATTAGAGCAATTTTTAATCTTTCTAAATCGCCTGCTGGCGCTAATAATTCTGGTTTATTTATTATTTTTTTCATTTTTCTTCACCTTATAAACTGTTTCCTTATATAAAAACCCTTTGTCAGCATTATCAAACATTTCAAATATTTGATTATCAAGCCTTTCATTATTATTACTATCTACCTCATTAAATAACTTTAGAACCTTTAAAAACTTATCATCATCAATTGCAAAACTATTTAATAATATATAATCAAGTCCTGCTTCTTTTAATTTTACTGTTTCTGCTAATCCATTTATTATATTATTAGAATAAACAATCGTGCCATTATCTTCATCTATTACTTGGTAAGTTTTTCCTTCTTTTTCCATAAAATAGTTGTTTGATGTTTTATCTATGTCAAAATAATCCAAATAATTGTTAACTAAATGTCGAAAAGATGCAAACATTGGTAAGTATCCAAACACCGGCATTATAAATTTCATATCACTATTTTTAATTATTTTAATTATTTCTTCTAAAGTAATTTCCGTAGATAATAATCCATAATTAATACCTAACTCCTTGTAATAATTACAGGTATAATAATTAGTTACAAAATGTTCTTGAGCCCAAACTAAATCATAATTTAATGAATGTTTTTTCCATAAATTAATTACTGCTACATCATAATAAAAAACACCTTTTATTTTTAAATTATTTAATTTAATCATGATTTCTTCTAATGCAGCTAACTCCTCATTTTTAATATTTTTATTAAGGGAAATAAACACTTCTTTATTATTTTGGTTCAAATAAGTAACCAAATCAATTATCTCATCTAACAAATAATAATTTGGTAAATTAATACTAAAATCTTTAACACCGATTAAAAAAGCATCACTTTGATCAATTACTTTTTCTATCATCTTTCTATCTTTAGGAATAATCATTATCTTCGACATAATAACACCTCTAACTTCCTTTAAAACTAGAAATAAGTAGTAAACTACTTATTTTTTTTGCTTATACTTATTCCATCACCAACATTAATAATATCGGTTTTAAATTCTTCATTATTATTTAAAAAATCAACATAATTGTTAATTTTTTTTACTAATGATTTTAAATTTTTACTTTTAATATGATCAATATTATTAGTTAATCCATGAAAATTTAAGTTATCAGTTATAATAAATCCATTATCCTTTAAACATTGTTTAAACTTCTCGAAAAAGTTAATATACTGTCCCTTGGCTGCATCAATAAATATTAAATCATATTTATCATTTATTGTAGTCTCTAAAGCATCAGCATTAATTACTTTAATTTGATTTTCTAATTGAAAATTTTTTATATTTTTAATAGCTTCTAAATACCTAGTATGATCCCTTTCAATAGTCGTAATATTAATATCATCATTTATAGAAGCCATTTTAATAGCTGAATAACCAATGGCACTGCCAATTTCTAAAATTGATTTAATATTATTATCTTTAATAAAGTTTGTTAAAAAATCAATTCCCTCTTTTTCCATAATTGGAATTTTATTATTAATGGCGTATTCTTCTAACTTTTTAAACATTAAACATCACACCATTTACCTTCTCTTCTTAATCTATTTATTGTTTGATTATGCTCAAATTCATTCGAATTCAAATATNTCTTTCCACTACAATCCGCTACAAAATAGTAATATTGGTGGTTTATCGGCTTAACAGCAGCTCTAATTGATTCTATTCCCGGATTTGCAATAGGACCCACAGGAATGCCTGAAACACAATCACCACGCGTGTTATAGCCATTGCAATCATATATATGAACTCCTAGCCCATTAGTCCAGTCATCCATCTTTGCACCATAATAACCAGTTACATCACTGCCTAAAGTCATTCCGACTTCTAAACGATTATAAAACACACCTGATACATCCCTGCGATCAGAATCATTTGAAGCCTCCAACTCAATCATTGAGGCTAGAGTAATTATTTCATGTATCTCATATTTACTATTTTCAACAGCATTTTTAAAAGGTTTAAATTGTTTATCCATCTCATCTAACATAACTTCAAATATTTCTTTGACACTAACATCTTTACTATAAAATTCATAAGTATTAGGAAATAAATAACCTTCTAAAGGATAGTAAACTTTCTCACTTTTAATATCATCTGTTAAAAACCAATATTTTTCAATTAGTTGATTTAAATATTTTTTATCTTTTAATATTTTATATACTGATTTTTCAGTATTGTTGGTGTTTGCTGCAATAACTTTAGCTACACCACGCATGTTCAAGCCCTCTTTAAAAGTTATTGTTATTGTCGCAGGGTCAATAGCATTACCACTACTTAATACATTAACAATTTCTTTTGTTCCCATGTCTTCACTTAAATAGTAAATACCTGCTTTAAGAGGTTGAGGGTTACTTAATTTAATATATAATTTATAGAAAAAAGTTGATTTTATTAAGTTGTTCTTTTTTAATAAAAGATCAATAGTCAAATAGGAAGATCCGTTAACTACTTCAATTGGCTTTGTATCACTATTTTTACTTACTGGCCCTAGGTAAAAAGAATATGTAGCTAAAACTACTATAATTAACAAAACTAAAAAAACAACAGCACTTATTTTGTTTTTATACATCTAGTAAAAATGAGCTTATTGCTCATTTCCCTCACTTTTTGATTTTGCTTCTTCTTGGATTTCATTAAAAATTGTTTCAATGATCTTCCACTCTTTTTCACTTTGAATCGGTTGAAGTATTCCTTCTTCTTCTTCTGGAGTATAAATTGCTGCGTAAACTTTAGTGTTTCCTTCTTCATCTTGGGTATTGTCTGTGTAAACAATATAGTTTTTACCTGTTTCATCTGACTCAAAAGTAAATAAAGCTTCACATTCTAATTGTTTACCTTCTTCATCCATAATTGTAAAAGTCATTTTTTCGTTTTCCATATTATCTTCCTTTCATTCTATCTAGGTAAGTTTGCAATATAATTGCGGCTGCCAAACCATCAATTTTTTGTTTTCTTTTCTTCCTAGATACATTAGCTTCTAACATATAATTAGTAGCTTCAATTGTAGACCGGCGCTCATCTTGTAAAACAACTTCCATATTTAAATACTCTTCTAGTTTTTCTTTAAATAGAATTGTTTCTTCGGCTCGACTACCAATAGTATTATTCATATTTTTGGGGAGTCCTAAAATAAGTTTTGATATTTTTTCATTAACAACTAGTTCTTTTATCTTCGGTAATAATGAATCATAATCCGCTTCATTAAACCTTATTGTTGTCAAAGGATTAGCGATAGTTAAAGTTAAATCAGATATCGCAACTCCTAATGTTTTAGTTCCTAAATCAAGTCCTAAAAGTCGCATATTATTTATAACTTCTAATTAAACATTCAAGAATTTCAGTTCTATCAAACTTACTGATTTTATTGCGGGCTTCTTTGTGACTAGAAATGTATCCTGGATCACCACTCATCAAATACCCAACAATTTGATTAATTGGATTATATCCTCTTTCTTCTAGTATTTCAATAACTTCACGAAGGGTTTCTTTAATTAAAGCATCTTGAAATTTATCATTTTCATATATTTTGGTTTTTACCATAATATCACTCCCTTATAAATATAACAATATTTTATCATTATTTAATATTTTTTACAACAGTCTTTATCTCTTCAATGATATTATTTATATTATCAATAGAAGTTCCGCCACCTTGGGCATATACTTTACTTCCACCACCACTGCCGTTTGATTTAAGGGCTGCTGATTTAACTAGTTCACCACAGTCAATTGTGTCTTTTAGATCACCATTAGTTTTAGCAAGATA
>JGI24709J26583_10000875_pt1 | contig 25547 bp, 22 predicted proteins | sample BioPla2DNA1_FD_26583 | JGI IMG/M metagenome (IMG submission 26583) | reverse complement strand
TTAACCGCAATGGACGAGTGGAGCGGGTGATGGGAATCGAACCCACGTAGCCAGCTTGGGAAGCTGGAACTCTACCATTGAGTTACACCCGCAAAACCCACAAAAACTATGATAGCTAAAAAGAACAGATTTGTCAACGATTTGAATGGTTTTTATACTGTTGGATTGTAGATTAATTGAGCGTTGTAATAAAAGTATTTATTCGGTGAAACACTAAAGAACAGTCAAGAACATTTAATTTATCATAGTTTAAAAAATCACATACAAACCTTAAATTCATTTTTATATATGTTAAGAGTATACAAATGCATGAAATCACTAAACAAGCAACAAAAGAAAAAACTAACCATTCACAAGTTTGTTTATTATCGGGACTGCATTTTCACTATTCAAAAAATCATATGTAGTTATGGGTACAAGGTCTTTTGTAGCATTAATATTACCCTCTGATAAAAGCTTTCTTACTAGCGAAGCACTTATAATTCCGTACTCGTCCTCAGCTTTACGCGGAATTATTGTTAAATCAATGCCAAAAGAGGGCAGTATTTTCTGCATGGCGCTGTTATATAGTGCTGTTGATTCAGAGTATGGCTCCTCCCCTACGAAACGCTTTGTAATGTTGAGCTTAGCGCCTATCCTGGAGAACACTGCTGCGTCTAAACTTGCGTGTGCCTTTGTAACCTTGCTGGACTCCTTTATAAAATATGATGGAAATGTTGCGCTAGATACAAGATAACTCTCAGTAGGATGGTAGATTATATTTTTAAGGTCGGAAGTTCCTTCCTTAACCAACTTTTCTCTTACCTTTCTTGGGAATGCAGACATATCTTCTGATACTATAAACAAATGCAGGTTATCACAGTGATTCATTGCATATTCAACAAGATATCTGTGTCCGAGAGTAAAGGGATTTGCATTCATAACTATTGCCCCATTTATACCTTCCAAGGCTTCTCCTAAAGACTCTAAATAATCATCAAATGCGGATTTTTTGTTTTCTAAAAATACCACATCGTCAAGCGACACAATTTCGTCAAATCCGAGCGAAGTGAAGCTATCCTTTGCATCTTGTTTAGTATATATGAACACATGAAAAATTCCACGGCTAAATAGCTCTGAGCAAAGCTCACTAACTATAGTAGCCATTAAGCCTTGACCCTGATAGGCGGAATCAACCGCCAAACAGCGAAGAGTATTTTTATAGAATGACCCCGTTGCCGCCATAGTATCTCCGTCCATAAGCGCAATAGTGTATTCTGTATTATTATCGCGTTCAAGCCCTTCTTTTGATAAGAGTTCATCAACCATTTTATTCCCATATCTGTCATTTTTATAGATTTGTGTAAAATTCATAACAACTCTCCTATGCGCAGTAGCGATATTTTTTCTTTGACTATTGAAAAAAAGTCGTCCATGAAGCGGTTTAATTCCATATCCTTTCTGTGACAAAAATAAAAATGACGTCGGTATTCTAAATCGCGGATGTGGAAATACTTAATAGAATCTCTGAAATGTTGCGGATGCTTGAGATATACGTTTGGGCAAAGCATAAGAGCAGCGCCGCTGGAAGCGATGTTTTTAGCTCCTTCAAGGCTATCAGTTTCTAGCAATATTTTTGGCTGGATATTGTTTTTGCGAAACAGGTCATCCTGAACTACACGCACACTATGTCCGTGTTGCAAGCTTACAAATGTTTCATCAGCAACCGATTGAATTGAGATCTCATCACCATTTTTATGGCAGTTTGCAAAAGACGAATTGTTTCCGGCGATGAGCATCACTTCCTCATTTTCAAGCAGTGTATATGATATGTCGCGGTATTTAGGTTCAGTAGTTATAAGTGCGATATCACAATCACCATCATGTAGCGCCTTTTCAAGAAGAGAACTGCCCTTTTCAGTAAGTTCAATCTGTACATGAGGGTAGCGCTTGATGAATTCCGGGATTATTAAAGGAAGTAGCTGCATTCCCCTTTGAAGCGAAATACCAAGTCTAAGTCTTCCCCTAAGTTCACTGCTGATTTCGTAAATCTCGTTTTGAAGCCTGGCGTTTATAGCTAATATTTCTCTAGCTGCATCGAGATATTTTTCTCCGGCGAATGTAAGGCTTATAGGATCAGTTTCGCGATTGAATATAAAGGCACCAAGTTCCTTTTCTATACGTTGTATCATTTGACTTACCGCAGATTGCGAAACATACATGCTTCTAGCTGCAGAGCTTATACTCCCGCTGGATAATACAGTTTGTACACATTCAATATAGCGTAGATTCATTAATATCCCTTCTTTATCGTAAATCCTCCGTTAATTGTATTAGAAATTCGCATATAAATCAAATATTATATAAGGAGTAATTGCAGAATTATAAGCTTTGATTTATAATAGGGAAAATGATACTTCAGGAGGACGCTAAAGTTGCTGAATTATTATAATTATCAAATGAGTTTGTGGAATTAATGATGCTTAGAAGTCTATTGTTTATACCTGGCAATAGCCCCTCTATGTTGCAGAATGCTGATGTACTTGGGGCTGATGCCTATATTATTGATCTTGAAGATGCGGTATCTCCAAAGGAAAAAGATGCCGCAAGATTGCTTGTTATAAACGCTATTAAAGCCCTTGATTTCGATAAGAATAAAACAATCGTCCGAGTAAACCCGCTACACACTGAAGATTGCACTGTCGATATACAGGCGATAGTTCCTTTAGCGCCGGCATTTATTATGCCCACAAAGGTTTCATGTGCTGAAGATATAATTAAAATATCTGAGCTTATTGAGTTAATTGAAGAAAAATCCAAGTTAGAAATAGGCAGAACAAAACTTATTCCCCTTATTGAAACTGCTGAAGGTNTTGAAAATGCATATCATATTGCCAACTCAAGTGATAGAATAGCTGCGCTTTTTCTCGGTGCTGAGGATTTAACTAGCGACATGCAAGCTATACGCACCAAACAGGGTAATGAAATAGCCTATGCAAGAAGCCGTATAGTTACCGCTGCGAGAGCCTGCAATATCGAAGCAATTGATACACCATTCACTGATGCACACGATTATGAAGGGCTTATTGAAGATACACGTATCGCAAGAAGCTTAGGCTTTACCGGCAAGGCATCTATATCGCCTCACCATGTTGAAGGGATTAATAAAGCCTTTACTCCCACCTATGAAGAAATCAACTACGCTAAAAACGTAATTGAAGCAATAGAAGAAGGCAAAAGGCTTGGAAAAGGCGCAGTTTCACTTGGTGGAAAGATGATAGATAGACCTATAGTACTGCGTGCTCAAAAACTGCTCAACGTAGCAAAGCAGCTTGGAATGGAAAATTGATATGGATAAGATTTTACCTAACATACGAGAGAGCATATTAAAAAGTGGTCTTAAAGATGGAATGACTATCTCCTTCCACCATCACTTAAGAAATGGCGATTATGTGCTTAACATGGTTATGAGGGAGATTGCTGCGCTTAAAATAAAAAACCTGACAATACAGGCAAGCGCACTTTTTGATTGTCATTATGAGCTTATAGAACATATAAAAAGCGGTGTTGTAAGTCATATAGAAACAAATTATATGAGTGGGCGGATTGCAAGTGCGATATCGTATGGAATATTAAAAAATCCTGTGATTTTTAGAAGTCACGGCGGAAGACCGGCAGCTATAAAAAGTGGAAGGGTACACATAGATGTGGCTTTTTTGGCTGCACCTGCAGCAGATAAAATGGGAAATAGCAACGGAAGCCTAGGCAAATCCGCATGTGGCTCTCTTGGTTATGCCATACCCGATAGTGAATGTGCAGACAAGGTAATAATAATTACCGATACGCTTTTACCCTATCCCCTATTTCCAGCTTCCATTAAAGAAAGCAATGTAGATTATGTTGTAAAAGTGGATGCTATTGGCAATCCAGAGGGAATAGTTTCAGGTACTACGCGCATCACTAGAGATCCTATTGCACTTAAAATAGCGGAGTATGCTGCAAAGCTAATAAAGTATTCAGGTGTTCTTAAAAATGGATTTTCATTTCAAACCGGTGCTGGCGGTGCATCGCTTGCGGTAACAAGATACCTTAAACCCATAATGAATGAACTTGATGTAAAAGGGAGCTTTGGTCTTGGAGGGATTACCGGATACCTTGTAGATATGCTGAATGAAGGCTATTTCGAGGCACTTCAAGATGTCCAGTGCTTTGATCTTCAAGCGGTATCTTCCATAAGGGATAATCAAAAGCATATAGAGATTTCTGCAACCGAATATGCAAGCCCACTTTCAAAATCTCGCGCCACTTCATCGCTTGATGTGGTGGTATTAGGTGCCACTCAAATAGATACCGATTTTAATGTAAATGTTCACACCGATTCATTTGGCATTATAACTGGTGGTTCAGGAGGACATAGCGATACTGCTGAGGATAGTAAGCTCTCCATAATAGTTGCGCCGCTATTTAGAGCACGACTTCCATTAATTGTTGATAAAGTTCAGTGTATAAGCACTCTTGGCGCTCATATAGATGCTCTTGTCACACAAAGAGGTATTGCAATAAACCCAAAAAGACAGGAACTTTACGAAATACTAAAAGATGCTGCATTGCCTGTAATGCCAATAGAAGAACTAAAAAAAATAACTGAGAAATATACCGGTGTTCCTGATAAAATATCCCCTATGGAAAAATGTGTTGCGGAGGTTGAAAGCAGGCACGGTAAAATTATAGACTGCATTTTTGCAGTAGAATAGGAGAAGTAACATGAGTAATTTTTCAAAAGAAGAAATTCGTTTCCTAACCCTTTTGTCTGAAAAATATCCTAATGTGCAATCTCTTTACAATGCTATATGCAGTATAAATGCAACGCTTATATTGCCCAAAGGTACAGAGCATTTCATGAGTGACATACATGGCGAGCTTGAAGCATTTATACACATACTAAACAATTGCTCTGGTGTAATAAAGGAAAAAGCGAATAGTCTATTTAAGGGGGAATTTTCGCAAGAAGAAATAGATGAATTCTGCGCAATAATATATTACCCCGAGCAAAAACTTGCTCTTCTCGAAGCTGATAAAACCGTTTCAAAGGACTTTTATTCTGATCTTATATTTAAGCTTACCGAACTAACAAAGTTTATGAGCGTAAAATATACAAGAAACGAAATCCGTTCTGCAATTCCTGAGGAATATTATTTTATAATTGATGAACTTTTAAATACTGAGCTCTACGAACATAAGAACCAACGTGATTACCATCATGCAATAACAAAAACAGCAATAGAGATGGGTGCACAGGTTGAGCTGATTAAAGCATTTTGTCTGCTTATTAAGAGGCTTGCCGTTAGGAAATTATATGTTTTAGGCGATATATACGATAGAGGTTCTTCCCCTGATGATATTATGGATCTGCTAATGGAACATCATGCAGTTTACTTTACGTGGGGAAACCACGATGCGCTGTGGATGGGAGCTGCCTGTCTTAACCTCGCTTGTATTGCAGCTTCTGTGCGCAATACGCTAAATTACGGTCATATGCACCTACTAGAGAGTGGCTATGGAATAAGCATGAGACCACTTTATGCACTTGCACAGAAACTGTACCCCAACCTCAGTCAGGATGAAGCTGCACTAAAAACTATTACTATTATTATGTTTAAACTTGAAGGGCAGCTAATAAAAAGACACCCTGAATATAAGCTAGATGAAAGGCTTAAACTACACCTAATTGACACAAAGAAGCGAACCGTAAGCTATGATGGTAACACCTGGTCTTTGATACATCAACAGTTTCCAACGCTTATAGGAGAAGATTTCTATGCGCTTACAGATGAAGAATTATATGTTATGGAAGCACTTAAAGATGACTTTAAAAGGAGCGAAAGGCTTCACAGGCATATACATTTTTTATACAAACGCGGCGCTGTATATATGGTGCAGAACGGGAACTTGTTGCTACACGGCTGTGTACCCCTAACACCAGAAGGTGAACTGCTAGAAGTATCTTTTGAAGGAAAAAAATATTCCGGTCAACACTTCCTTGATTTTTGTGATATTAAGGCGCGCACTGCTTATCGTACAAAAGCTGAACTTGATGGCGATTTTATGTGGTTTCTGTGGTGTGGAGATTTTTCGCCCCTATGTGGTAGGAAAATGGCAACATTCGCTCACCTTATGATAGCTGATAGAGCAGCATTTACTGAGCCAAGGGATCCATATTATACCTATAATAAAACTGTTGAAGGTTGTGAGATGCTTCTTGAAAGCTTTAATCTTGACCCGAAAGAAGGACACATAATAAACGGGCATACCCCAGTGCTAAAGGGCGAATCTCCCGTGCGGGCTGATGGAAGAATTTTAGTAATAGATGGCGGTTTTTGCAAAGCCTACCATAAGAGAACAGGTATTGCAGGTTATACGCTTATTTCTAATTCCCACGGACTTCGTATAGTTGCACATAACCCATTTGATGGTGTCGAAAATGTCGTAAAGAATAACACCGATATAAGCTCCACGCAGGAAGAGTTTATACCCTATAAAGTAAGGCAAACTGTAAAGGACACAAATGACGGCATTAAACTAAATGAAAAGCTTAATGATCTGTATCGTCTGCTTGAGGCATATCGTCTGGGTATAATAAATCCTACAAATGTTTAGTTGATTAATGGATCAAATTTCGTCATGTTTATCCAGAATAGCTTCCGGGGGGAATTCAGGCTTAGGTCCAAAGTAGTGCAGCATCTGTTCATCGGTTAAGGAAAACCATTCCTTAACCTGAACATAACAGTGCCTCGGTCTTTTCCTAACTACATTACGGAGCCTGTCAACCCTAGAGTTCCAATAACGCATACAGCCATCCACAGTTTTCGGCTGCTCCATTGATATGTTCTTTAAGTTATACGATGCCCATCTTTCAAAATGCATATTCATCTCGGGCAATAAAATATTATAACATTCATCTATTTGGTCAAGCATTCTTTCTGTTGTAAAGAATCTAAAAATTTCACCAAAACGGGTTAAAAACTTGTCCAGCATTTCTTCGTTCTCAAGTGTTTTAAGCCAGATTGTGTTATCAATATCGTCATTTGCACCATGACCTTTTGGGTTCATCATATTTCTTACACCATTGTTTGCAGCTCTGAACAAGCCATAGTCCATATCAAATATTATCCAACGCCATTTACCCCCAGGAACTCTATAACATCTTATGTTACCCGAGTCGGTGTTGGCAAAGAACATCTGAAATATGATGTAATCAAACAGATTGTCAACATCAATGTTATCTAAAATATACTGCATATCATCAGGATTAGTTGCGGGTGAGCTTGCTTTAATTTTATTAACCATGTTGATATAATCTCGATTGCTGCCATAATAAGCCTTATTGCTTCCTTCTATCATCATCATATTGTCAGCATCTTCAAGAGGAATACCCTCATGCTGAGCGACAAAATAGCGACTCACTCTTTCGCGCAGATTGTAATGCCCCCAATAATTACCGTTTAAATATACTATAACAGGTTTCCATGCTTGGTGTATTACAGTAGTGTCCTCTAGCTGCTCAATCAGTCTGCTATGCACACCGTCAATCATTCTTGTCCAAACGCAGTCGTTGCCGGAAACACGAAGTACCAAGGATTTATACCTTTCAAATGGTCTTTCGTCAAAAAGTTTAGCATGGAAATATCTTTCTCCAATGGAAGCTTTTGCTTTAAGCTTAAATGACTTTTGTGGCATATCCAAAGAATACTGACCAATTAGTCCGAATTCAATATCTTGACTAAAATAAACCTCTCCGCTATCGGAATTGAACATCTCAGCATAACCGGGTCTAAACTTTTTGCCATGTAGACGATAAGTTGGTGTGGGGTTTTTAAAAGGAATATATTTATAGCTTTCAAGGTTTACCCCTTCCCCTGCTGCATACATACCGGTTTCAGGGTTCCAAAGGTTATCAGGGTCTGTAGCCAAACATACAACAGGCATAGTGTAGTATGTTTTCATAACGTAATTTGCTGTAACAACGGAAGATGGCTGTAAACCCGGTGCAAACGAGCGTGCCCTTAACACTGTTGTATCGCTAATCAATATAGGGTCTTTATATAATATGCTATTTTCAAGAGTTGGTATTGAGCCGTCTAAAGTGTAACGAATAGAAGATCCATCAGCTGCACTTAAAGCAACATGAATATCTTCTTTGTAAAGACCGCCTTCTGCGGAAAAAACAGGTTTATCTGAAAAACCCGGAAATCCTGTAGTGTTCTCATAACCGGGAGTTGCAGCGTCAAAATAAAAAAAACCCTCGTTTTTTAAATTTCTTCCATATGTATAATCTGTAGGTATTGCAGGTAGATAGAGCTTGTCAATGACAGTTCCATTACTATCAGATAGAGTAACAGTTTCTCCGCCCCTTCGTTTAAGCGCATATGAGGCTCTAAGTGCTGCAGCGTTTGAGCCTGGATCCTTACTTTTATCCATAATAACAACTTTATATTCTCCGGGCATTATAGTACTGCCAGGGGGAAAACGCCACTTAAGCGGCCAGTTGATATTATCGCTTAAACCCCAAGATGAAATATCTATTGCTTGTTCAGTACTGTTGTAAATTTCAGCCCAATCAGCAAAAGGTAAGCCTTCACCTAAAGATGTACTAGTATTACTGCTCATAGCTTCACTAATATATACACCGCTTGGGTTAAGGGAGCGCAAATATCTATCCGCTATTTTAGCTCCATCTGCAGTATTTGGCGCGCCGGGAGTAGCTAGGGTGAAAACCTGCCAACCTTCTCCGTCTTCTACTCTGCCAAAGCTCGCATCAGCGGGCAAATTTTCAAACGCTATTCTATCAATAAGATTGCCTTGTCTTGTTGATAGTGTGATAGTTTCTCCACCCGCTTTTATGCGGAAATTTGTGTGCGGATAACCACCAGGATTACTTCGGTTTTTTCCCGAGCAAAACACCAGATAATATCCGCCGGGAGGGATTACAGCCCCTTCCGGAAACACCCATTTTATTGGTCTTTCAGGGTTATCGGATATAGCATAGTTATCAAGTTTAATTGTTTTATCACCACGGTTTTTAAGCTCAATCCAATCCTGTAATTCTCCGTCCTCATCCCTAAGTCCGGTGCGGGGTGCAGCCATTATTTCGTTTATGACAAGTGTACCTGTATCTATTCTAAAGTTATTCATATAGGCTTCATGGCCTTCTTTTGTGTTCTCAAATCCGGGAGAATATATATTCTCACCCTTTACATATTCGCCAGCTTCATTTAGGTAATAAGTTTCATTAGCATTTAGTGTAGGTATATCAACAGAAGATATAACAAAACCTGAAGTATCGAACATAAATAGGGATTCACCTATTGAGCTTAGCTTAAATTTGGCATGAAAGGGCTTGTCTTCATCATTTTGATTTCTTCCGTCTAAGTATACGATTACCCTATCATCAGGGTTTAATATTTTCTTTGGAAACACAAATTTGGCTCTATCAGATCTGTCAGATAAAGTAAGACCCTCTAAGTTTATCTGTCTATCAGTGCTATTCCATATTTCTGCCCAGTCGCTAAAACGTCCCTTTTCATCAGGCAATGCGGAAGTATTACTAGTCATAACTTCGCTTATGAGAAGCCCTTCATAATCTGAAACAATACTACCGTCAGAATCAATGTTAAGTGCTTTTTTCATAGGTTCTTTAGGACCTAATATTATGAATGTAACAAGCAGGATAGCCACAATAATCGTAAGCAATAACCTACGGCTTGGTTTATGTTTATTCAGCTTTGTTTTTTTTGGTTCAGCCGACATTTAATTCTCCTTATATGTATTCTCTCAATACGAAAATCGTTTCTCCTGGGTTAAAGCTAGGCTCAACTCTTATTACTAAGGGGTGGTTGGAAAACTCATCCAATATCATGTTTTTTATTGCTGTTCCCCCATGAAAGCCGTGTACAACTCGTAGACGATAATCAGCACTAGTAACCCTATTAAAGGCGGAACGCACGGCAATCCTAGCTTGGTATACATTCATCCCGTGTAAATTGATTTCCATGCACTTCCCTCCTTGTATAGATTATATACAAAACGAATGATAAATTCAACCAAATGCAATCATTTTGTAATATTCGTTATAGACTTTTGATTATGTGATCAAGATAGCACTTTACAGGATCTATATCTGTATGTGAATAAAGCATGCGCGTGCCAACCGCATCTTCTATCTCATTAAATAGTAAACGTCCATTATGAAATATAAAGTCAACTCCAACAAAGTCAAAATTAAAGCGTGAAAGAATTTTCATAACATTATTTTCTGTTTCACTATCTATCTTATATGGCATGGCGTTGCCGCCCTGCCCTATATTACTTCTAAAATCCCCATCAGTACTGTATCGCATCATGGATTTTAGTATTTTATTGCCTAATATATATACCCTTACATCTTTGCCTATAGTATCGGACAAGGGCTGAACAACTGCAGTATCAGGATAACATTCCTTAAGCGAAGAAATATAAGCTGTTTCATTATTACACAAAAACACTTTTCTACCACCACAGCTGTTTGACGCTTTTACAACAACAGGATAAGGAAAGGGCGATTTCTCACTTGAAATATCTACAAACGCAGTATCCATCATGGGAACTATGCCATTAAGTTCCATATGAGTTAAACGCTTATCATTACACATTCTGGCTACGTGGGAGTTATTGAATATTGGTATACCTATTTTTTCCAGAAATTCAGATAATAGCGGAGCATTTAGTCGCATTACTGCAAAATCGGGTTTGGAATCTACACCGTTTACTTGAAGAAACAAATTATTGTTTCGCACTCCATATCTTAGCTGTTCTATAAGTATCAGTTTAAATTTAATGCCTAATTGTTTACCAAGCTTTATCCAGTGAGCAATAAAGCGATGGTTGCGTTTAGTATTATTTTTTTCGTACACAAGCCAAGCTATCATAATCTAGCAAGCACAAGTTCAGCGATTTTTTTTGCAGGGTTTTTGCCAGTTGTTTCTATAAGACGTCCGAAATGCGCATTTGAATTTACCTCGCACACCAAAGGTCCCTGAGATGAAAATAAAATATCTACTCCCGCAAAGTCGACGCCTAAGACATCACAGGCTTTAATAGCAATTTTTTCTTGCTCGCTGGTAATATCATAATTTAATGATTTACTCTCGCCCTTATGGTTAGACCTAAAGTCTCCGAACATATTTTGCCGTTCCATAGCCGCAACAACCTTTCCACCCACAACATATACTCTTAAATCTCTACCTGCGCTTTCCTTAATAAAGCGCTGAAATAACAAGGGTTTATCTGCATTGTTTTTAACCAACTCTTCAGCTTCTTCAGCATTATTAATCAGATATACTTGTTCGCCATACGAGCCGAAGCCCTCTTTAAGTACAAATGGGAGCCCTAAAAATTCTATTGCCTCATACAAAAAATCAATTTTACTATAACCTACAGTGGCAAAGCTCTTGGGACATATAAGTGTATCGGGCTGAGGCACTTTGTCATTTAGCATTAAAAATGTTTTTGTTTTATCATCACACAACATTATTGCTTCCGGTGAATTCATAACATGTACTCCGGAATTTACAAGTCCTACCGCCAAATTAACATCCTTATCCCAGAACACGCATACCTTAGGTTGATTCTTAAATGACGAAGGAATTATATAGTCCGCATTTTTTTTAACAACTACATCTATGCCAAGTAGATTTGCTTCCTTTACAAATTGCTGCTCAATAAACTTAAAAGGGGCAGAGTCAAGAAAGGCATTGCGGATAAAAAGTACTCTTTTCATACTCATTTATTCTTCATGTATAGTGTATTTCCGCCTATAAATTCGCGCAGTATTGAAAGCGGCGGAATATCGTTTAAAGCTTCTTCAGGAGCAGGTAGCATGTAATGCAGTATTTTAATTATTCTGTTCACTTTTAAGTAGTCGGGATTGTCCTTTGGAATCTGCCTTAACATTTCATATGAAAAGCATTTAAGTACCGGTAATTCATAATGAAGCGCAGAGTTGAACATAATATCTGCCTGCTCCTGATATGGAAATACCCACTTTTCTTCTCCTCTTCGCACCTTATCCCACATTGAAAGAGTTTTAACAGGAGGAGTATTTCTAAACAGGTTATCTCTTACAATACGCCTTAGAAGCCTTGCATCTGTAGTACGTATACGATTATGCGAGTCTAAATTGATGCATGTAAGCTCGCTTATATATATCTTAAAGATAAGATTTTTATCAAACGCTCCATGCATTCTGGGATTAAGTGCGTGTATCCCTTCAATTATGAGTGGCTGGTCGTAGGTGATTTTAAGTTTATATGCATTAGTGTTTTGTGTTTTAGTGGCAAAATCAAATCTAGGCATATTTGTTTCTGTACCCTCAAGTAGAGATGTAATGCATTTTTTGATAAGCGGTACATCTAACGCATCTATGGCTTCAAGATCGGGTTCACCATCATTTTCAAGTGGTAGTTCCCACCTATTGCGGTAAAAATCGTCAAGAGATATAAGTACCGGTCTTAATCCATTTACTCTTAAATGTATGCTGAGCCTATTGGCAAAAGTGGTTTTTCCACTTGATGAGGGTCCAGCAACGAATACCGCTCTTGAACCGCGATTCAGTATATCCGAAGCGATGTCGGATATTGATTTGTCATGAAGCGCTTCATTAACTCTAATAAAATCATTTAACTTTCTTTGTTTTATAAGGTCATTTAAATCTGCCACATCAGAACAATCAAGCACCCTGCACCAATAGTTGCTCTGTGCAAAGGTAGCCATTTGTTTTGGTAAATTTACAAACTTTGATGATACGGAAACATCCTCTCTTGATGGCAAGAGTAACACAAAGCCGGGAGAATGATGTCTTAGAGTAAATACCGGCACCCTTCCCGTTGAGGGAAGCATAGCTCCATAAAAATACTCCGATATGCCTCCGCATTCATATAGATTGAAGTGTTTATATGGTCTGTAAGCAAGCAGCCGGGCTTTTTCGGGGTCGCCGTTTTCAATAAAATATTTTACAGCCTCTTCTTTTGAAATACGTCTTTTATTAAATTTTAAATCTTCTTTTACCACATCATGCATAGCACCTTCAAGATGCATTATATCCGCAGGATATATACGCATATCTTCAAAAACAATATATATACCATCACCAACGGAATGCTCTATCCTAACTTTCGCATAAGGAAATACTCTTTTAGCGGCAATCAACATAACAAAACGTAAAGAACGCTCATATATCCTCCTGCCTTCTTCATCATTATAGGTAAGCAAGTGTAACTCAGCATCATCATTAATGAAATCGGAAAGCTCCTTTACCCTGCCCCCTATACGTACTCCCATGACTTTACTTAACATATCAGGAGCCAAATCCGAAATAATCTGCTCAACCGTGGTGTTATGTTCATATACTTTAAAATTACCATTTAAAGTAATTTTCATATCTTAACTTTCCTTTCAAAATTTGCTAATTTTTCAGTCCACTGCAAATGTTTAGTACGTACATATGCAGGGTGTTGCTCTTCAGACAATTCTGATTTCCTGCGCACAATATAACCTGAACCGCGTTTTATAAAATGAAGCTTATTAAATATCAAGCCATGTTTTTCACAATCGGACAAACCCATATAATAGTTAGAATCTCCATTGGGTAAATAACCTTCGCTTATAGAAGTTTTTCTGCCACATATTGGGCAATCCGGGAAAAGCGTTTCTTTGCTGCGGAGTGCACTTTTTACGTTTTTAACTGAAATCATTGAGGATTTTGCCCTTGCAGTTTTATTAACCCTGCAAGTTAGCTTCCTCGCATTTGTCTTAAACATATCAAGCTTAACATCTTTTGGTAGACGCTGAAATATAAGCGCAGCATAGTACGCATCATCAACAGCTCTATGAAAAGGGTGTTCATTTGATTGTCTTATGCCAATCGCTTCAAGTGCATTGCGCAGACCGAACCTGTTTTTTGTGTTTCCCCTCACATGACCAAATAATTCCTGTAAATCATATATAACAAGTTTTTTATCAATACCGAAAAAGCGAAGGTTTTGGTCTAAAATGGAAATATCGTCCCCTCCCCAGCTAAAAAGCATGTATTCTTCACCACACCATTTTATAAACCTCTCCATAGCTTGGTCAAATTGAGGTGCAAAGTCAATATCTTCCTGTGTAATTCCCGTTATACGTCTAATCCTTGGATGGATTTTTTTATATTGACTAGGTTTTATATCTTGGCTAAATGATGATATAAGCCTTCTTTCGGAATCCAACTTTACTGCTCCCATCTGAATTAGTTCAAATTGAAGTGCATCTCCTACGCGTTTAAATGTTGTCGAGTAAAAACTTATAGGTTGATTCCATTCTAAATCCAGTATGATATATTGCAATTTTTATTCCTTTCCCCCTACATACTCAGCTGCAGATTTACCAGCAAGAGCACCGGTTGAAAAAGCTATTTGAAGATTATAGCCTCCAGTGTAGGCATCTACATCAAGTACTTCACCTGCAAAATATAGACCGCTTATTTTTTTTGCCTGCATTGTGCTGGGATCTATTTCATCTACTGATATTCCACCCCTTGTAATTACCGCTTCTTCAAAAGGGCGTAGCTTTTCAAAGTGCAAGGGTATACTTTTTAAAGTGTTTACTATACTCCATCTATCTTTATTACTAAGGTGAGCTAATTTTGTTTTCTCATACACGTCTGATAGCTCAAGTAAAATATCTACCATGCTTTTAGGTACATAGCTTTGCATAAGTGTATTAAGCTGTATAGAACCGTTTTCATCGCATTCTCTTTGGAGTCTATTCATTAGCGTATAAGTATCAAGTACAGGTTTCATATCAAGGCAAATATCTATTCTATGAGCTTCAATACCCGTAATATGGCTGCTTAATGCAATAGCTATGGGACCTGATATGCCAAAGTGCGTAAATAATAGTTCCCCTTGTTTTGAGAACACTTCTTTACCATCTACAAGAGCGGTTAGTAAAACATTTTTAAGGGTCAAACCGCTTAGTTTTTTTACCCAATCATCGGATAGTTCTATCGGAACAAGTGCGGGACTTGTATGTATAACTTCAAGCCCAACCTGCTTTGCAAATATATATCCATCTCCAGTTGAACCAGTAGAGGGGTAACTTAAACCACCAGTTGCAACTACTATTGCATTACAAGGTATATATTCTCCATCAGTCAGCATTAGTCCTTTAACTCCAGCATTCTTAACATCTATTTCGGCAACTCTTGAATTGAGCCTTATATCAGCACACCTGATCGCATTTTCGAATGCTCGCGTTACATCTGAAGCCTTATCAGATTCAGGATATACTCTCCTGCCTCTTTCAAGTTTTGTGGGACAATTTAATGATTCAAGCAAATTACGCAGTGCTGAAGGGCTTAAATAGTTAAGCGCTGAATATAAAAATTTTTCATTCCTTGGAACATTCTCTAAAAAAGTGTTTATATCACAATCATTTGTAATATTGCACCTGCCCTTGCCTGTAATATAAAGCTTCTTACCGAGTTTTTCGTTTTTTTCAAGTAGAATAACTTTAGCATCCACTTTAATTGCCGCGTATGCGGCAATTATACCGCTGGCACCACCACCTATAATAGCAACTATATTAGACATTATCAGTATATTCCCGGTTTTCCTGCCAAAGCACTTCAAGTTCGTGAAGGTTTTTTCTGAGCGATTCCTCATTATACCTTCCAAGTGCTGTGAGCAGGGCATTTACCAGTGCCATTGGAGCCGCCATAGAATCTACAAATGAAGATATTCGTGTTGATGCGTCAAGGCATAAGTCGCTCGCGTCATGTAAGGGGCTCAATATACCATCAGTAATACCTATAACGGTTGCTCCGCGCATCTTTGCAAGACGCATAGATTCAAGCGTTCTTGTTGAATATCTAGGGAAGCTTATAGCAATAAGGCAGTCATCTTTATCTATCCTCGCCATACTTTCATATATAGCTCTACTTCTCGCCATAACTACCTCCACATCGTCAAAAATATAATATAAATAATGAGCAAAGAAATCTGCCAGAGGTGCTGCAGAACGTAGACCTAAAATGTATTTTGTTTTTGCTCGCGATATGGCTTCAACAACCGTGTCAAAGGTTTTTAAATCAATCTGCTGCATAGCTTCTTGAATATTTATAACGTCAGAAGATAGAACAGATGAAACTATGTCCTCCGATGACAGGTGAGCTGTCATGTTGAATCGTTGAGCGCTTGTTAGTCTGTGACGCATTATTTCTTGCAAAGCGCTCTGCATTTGAGGATAGCCTTCATATCCTAGTGTAGTGGCAAAACGCACAACAGTACTTTCACTTACCCCTACAACCTTAGATAGCTTAGATGCAGTCATAAAAGCAGCTTTATCATACTCTTCTTGTATAAAACGCGCTATTTTTTTATGACCTTTGCTTAAGCGTTTATTTGTTTTCTTAAGATCATCTATAATATTTGTGGACATTTACTCACCTTTAATTATGTTATATAAAGCCTTGTAATGTTGAATTGTGGTCGGAATATCCCCCCACAAATGTGTAAGTAATATAACCTTTTTTAAGATAATATACATCACTACCGGGTTCTGCTTCTTCGTAAGTACCTCTACACTCCGGCCAGAAATAAGGTTCATTAAGCGGACTAATGCGACTTATATAACCGTCTGTAAAAAAGCCTTGACTTATTGTAGCCATACGTTCACCCTTGGTTTGCTCGTGTAAAACCGCGGGTGAGTTTACATTTAAGAAACACATGCGAGGCATAGGATTAGACTTTAAAAAGCCAATTTTACCAACGGCAGATTTAGCAAAGCCACGTAGTATTTCTTCCGTAGCGGATGAACCTATAGAAAGCGCCATAGAAGGTATGTAATTCATTGCAGCTTCTCTTGCCGCACCATCGGTACCACTATAATATACTGCAGCGCCTGCATTAAAACCATCATTAATACCGGCAATGCAAAAATCAATATTTTTATCGGTAAGACAGGGTGCAATGCGTACGCAATCCACCGGAAAACCATTTACAGCATAACCATTAATATCGCCAAACGAAAAAGGCTTTGCCATAAGTGGCTTTTCAATAGACATGCTGTGGCTTGTAGCGCTCTGCTGTACGATAGGCGCAACGACTAGCACGCTATGACCAGCCTCCAAGCAGGTTTCTGCTAATATTCTAAGACCAGTTGAGTTGTATCCATCGTCATTAGTTATGAGTATATGCATAAAATTCCTTTCTTTTCTTTTAATTTTTGCGTATTCGCAAAAACAGTAATGATGAAATAGTAAGCGCAAGAGCAATAGCCCCTATACCGCCAAAAGCTTCAATAAGTGTGTATACTGCGGAAGTATAATTCTTTTGTACAAAATACTCGGCTGACCTATATAAGGTAAGACCCGGAACCATGGGTATTATACCACTTGCAAAGTAGATAGTTGCAACAGATTTTGTTATTCTTGCGGCAATTTCACACAGCACTCCTATCACCAGCCCACACGCAAAATAGGCAAAGAAACTTTGATTCAGCGCTTTATATACAATATATCCGCATAGACCTATTATTGCGCTAAAATGCAATGTGTTCCTCGGCTGTCCCAGCAAAGTGGCTAAGGATATGGTTCCTAAAACGCAAGCTAATAACTCTATCGCCATAATATCAAAATATAGTGAGTACAAGGCTTACGCTTATTGCAACAAGCACTGCGTTAAAAAAAGCCTCTGCACCTCGGGCAACACCGGAGATAAGGTCGCCACGCATGGTGTCTCTCATTGCGTTTGTCATCGCAACACCCGGAAGCAAAGGCATGATAGATCCTGCGATAATAGACATTTGATCGCCGCCATATATTTTAATGAGTACAAGCGCAACTGTTGTAGCAACTCCGGGCGAAAAAATAGAAATAAGCAAGGAAGGCATAGCAACATATCGTAAAAAGCAGATAAAAAATTGCATTGAAAAGCCTGAGGCGAAGCTAATTAAAAATTCCCTAACCTCTCCCCCAAACATAACCGCAAAGGCAGAAGTACATAGTGCGCAGGAAAGGCAACTTACTAGCGGATTTTCATCACGTCTAGATTGCAGCTCTTTAAGCATTTCAAGCGCCTGCTCGGCTGTAAGCTTATTATCAGCTATTGCCCTAGATATACTGTTTACCTCGTTTATTCTGCTAAGCCAAAGTGAACGCTCTGAAACTCGTATGCTTCGGGTGATAGTATTACCATCCTTAAGAGTAAATGAAACCATAAAGCCGGTAGGAAATGCGAGTATTTCAGTCTTTGCAAGACCAAATGCCCTTCCGATTCTAAGGGCTGTATCCTCTGCACGATAAGTTTCACCGCTGCAGGCAAGTATAATACTAGTTGCAGTTACTACAACATCTATAACAGTATTTATATCCTGCTCATTGCAGGTTACATGATTTACAGAAGAACACATATCAACTGAACGCAAAAAATACCTCCTGTGAGCTATATTACCATTTTTTATTATTACAGTAAAGAATGATTTGTCCTAACAACACCATATGTGATTTTTAATATTCAGGCTTGCACTTTATCTAATGCTATGATAGGATACATATGTTCTTTGAAAGAGAGGTAGTTTTAATGTCAGGAATTAAGTTAGTAATGACAATCCTTATGATGGTATCAGCCGTTTCACTTATAATATCCGTTCTTCTTCAGAAGGGAGATACCGAACAGTCTGTCTTTTTTGGCGGCGCTACAAACAGTTATTTGGGCAAAAACAAGGAAAAAACCAAGGAAGGTAAGCTTGCTACTGCAACAAAAATATCCGCGGGAGTGTTTATACTGCTTTCCATTGTAATGTTGTTCCTATAATCATTACCACACTTTGGCTGGCGCTGTATGCGTCAGTTTTTTTCTGTCAAGGATATTATGCTCTATATAAATGTACAGCATATCGCTAAAGCTTTTGGCGATAAATATGTATTAAAAGATGTCAACTTTTCGTTAAGTGCGGGTCAAAAAATTGGCTTAGTTGGTGTGAACGGTTCCGGTAAAAGCACACTGATCAAGTTACTTTCTTCAAAGTTACATCCGGATGAAGGTAATATAACGTTTTCTAGAGGAATAAATATCGCATATCTTGAACAGGCTTGGATACCAAAACCTAATGAAACGGTAAAGGATGCCTTGCTTTTTATATTTAAGCCACTCATTGATATGGAAATAAAGCTCAAGCAATTAGAACAACGTATGTCACAAGCCTCTTCAGAAGAACTTTTAAGCCTTGGCAATGAATACTCAGATACTCTGCATAAATATGAAGAACAAGGCGGATATTCATTTCGCTCACATATAAATGGAGTACTTCATGGACTGGGGTTTATAAACGGAGATGAGAATAGGCTTGCGTCAAGCCTTAGTGGCGGTGAGCTTACAAGACTAAATCTAGCTAGGTTACTTTTGTTAAAACCTGATGTAATGCTACTTGATGAGCCCACAAACCACCTTGATATAGATGCTCTAACCTGGCTTGAAGGCTACCTTGAGGATTTTACTGGCGCTGTTATTGTTGTTTCACACGATAGATTTTTTCTGGATAAGGTATGTACGGACATAATTGAACTTCTATTTGGTGTCAGCGAATATTACAGTGGCAATTATACGTCCTACATAAAACAACGTGCTGAACGTTTTGAAAGCAGAATGCGAGTATTTGCCAAACAACAAGATGAGATAAAGCGCCAGACCGCTATTATAGAGCGTTTCAAGTCTTTCAATAGAGAAAAATCTATTCGAGCAGCTGAAAGTAGAACAAAAAAGCTTGATAAAATGAAATTGCTTAATAAGCCTGCTGAAGAAAAAACAATTACTTTCGGCTTTATCGCGAATAAAAGAATTGGCGATGATGCACTTATAGTGAGTGCCCTTAAGAAATCCTTTGGAGAGCGTATAATTTTTGAAGATGTAGACTTCATGCTATCAGCCGGTGAAAATGCTGTAATAATAGGTGCGAACGGCACAGGAAAAACAACTCTAATTGAATGTATACTAGGTATACAAACACCAGATAGCGGCAATGTTAAACTTGGAACAAACGTTCAAATAGGTTATTACTCTCAAAAAATAGATGAGCTAAACCAAGATAAAACTGTATTAAGAGAAGTATACGATGCCTATCCCCTTGTAGGCCATACTAGAATAAGAGCTATACTCGCCCAGTTTAGATTCGTTGGTGATGATGTGCATAAGCAAATTTCTCAACTTTCAGGCGGCGAAAAAGCTCGCGTAGCACTAACTAAGCTTATGTTAAGCGGCTGCAATTTACTTGTTATGGATGAACCAACTAATCATCTTGACTCTGATAGCCGTGAAGTACTTGAAATAGCTCTTGAAAACTACAATGGTACTATACTTGCTGTTTCCCATGATAGGTTTTTCACAAACCGTATAGCAGATAAAATATTACATTTAGAACACGGCATAATAAAGGTGTACGAAGGTAATTACAATGATTTTTTATTTGAACAGGAAAAACAAAAGCTACATGGGGAAGACTATGAACCTGGGATTACAAAAACCCAGCTTAATAAAAACAGAAAACGCTCAAGAGATGAGGAGCGTAAAATAAAGGAACTGAATACACTGGTTAAAAATGCAGAGAAAGCTGTATTAGCTGCTGAGGAAAAATTAAATAAACTTGAACAATTACTATCTGATGTAACGCTTTATGAAGATAAAAACAAGGCTATAGAAATTATAAAGTTTCATGAAGAAGCTAAAGAAGAAGTTGAACGCAAATACTCCTTATGGCTTGAGGCAGAGGGAAATTACAATAGGCATATTGAAGATGATTAATTGCACTTAGCTTTTAAGATATTAAATTGCATGTTATAATCAAGCAGAGTCGATATTAAGGAGAATGGTATGCAGTACCGCAACGAACTCTTAAGACAATTGCCGGCAATAGATACATTATTGCAGGGCGATGAAGCAGCGAACCTTATAAGGGAGTATTCTTACAAGACCGTTTTAAATGCATTCAGACAGGCAATAGATTTTGCACGCAAAGAACTTATTAATGGTAATATTGAAAAGTGTAGTAAAGTGGATATTATTACTATGGCAGAAAAAATATTGAATGATAAAAATTTAACAGGAATAAGAAAAGTTATAAATTGCAGCGGTACTGTACTACATACCAATCTGGGTAGATCTGTACTGCCTGAAAAAGCCGCAAAAGCGGCATATATAGCGGCTTCCAACTATATAAACATAGAATACGACCTTGCCACTGGCGAAAGAGGCGATAGGCATGCTCATGTTGAACAGCAGCTAGTTTCGCTTACAGGTTGTGAATCAGCACTATTTGTAAACAATAACGCCGCTGCGGTTCTTCTTATGCTTTCTGCCTTGGTAAAAGGTGGAGAGGTCGTAGTATCCCGTGGTGAGTTGGTTGAAATTGGCGGTTCATTCCGTGTGCCTGACATTATGAAACAAAGTGGCTGTTATCTTAAAGAAATTGGCACCACAAATAAAACCCGTTATTCTGACTATAAAAATGCAATAACCGATAGCACTAAAGCAATTCTAAAGGTACATACAAGTAATTATAAAATTGTAGGTTTCACAGAAGATGTAGATGTTAAAAGACTTGCTGAACTTGCGCATGATAATAATATGCCACTTTTATGTGATTTAGGTTCCGGTTTACTTGAAACCTGCGATAATCCTGTACTTGAAAATGAGCCTTCTGTTAAAGAATGGATAGAAAAAGGTGCTGATGTTGTGTGTTTTTCAGGTGATAAGCTGCTTGGCGGACCACAAGCCGGCATAATAGTAGGCAAAGAAACTTACATTTCAGTACTAAAAAAACATCCGCTGATACGTGCGCTTCGCATGGATAAAATTACGCTCTCTGCGCTTGAAGCAACACTTTCTTTGTACTTTGATTGTGATGTGGCAGATACTAACATTCCACTTAGAAAAATGTTGTTTCAGGATGAACTATGTATTAAAAACCGAGCGAAAATAATACTTGAAAGTATTAACAAAATAGATAGTTTAAGCACTAAGTTGATACCCAGCCAAGCTTTGGTTGGTGGAGGTTCAGCTCCTGGTGAATATATTCCCTCATATGCAATATGTATTTCGCATATCAATATATCTCCAGATAGGCTTGCTTATTTATTAAGACAGCGAGAAGTGCCTGTCATTGGTCGCATACATAAAAACTCTGTATTACTTGATATGTTATGCGTGTTTGATAATGATATCCCCCTGCTTATTCAAGCCATTAAAAGCTGTGGTGTAATAAATGAATAGACATGTAATTATCGGTACAGCAGGTCATGTAGACCACGGCAAAACAAGCCTTATTCTTTCCCTTACAGGTAGAGATACAGATAGACTAAAGGAAGAGAAAAAACGTGGGATTACAATAGATCTTGGTTTTACATACTTGAGTATGCCAAGCGGCGAAAAGATAGGCATCATAGACGTACCAGGGCATGAAAGGTTTGTTCACAATATGCTGGCAGGCGCAGGTGGAATAGACATTGTACTGCTTGTTGTTGCTGCTGATGAAGGAGTAATGCCCCAAACACTTGAACATTTAAATATATTATCGCTACTTAATATAAAATATGGATGTGTTGCAATAACTAAAATAGATATGGTTGATGATGAGTGGCTTGAGCTTATGAAAGAAGATTTAATCCAAACGCTTAAAGGTAGTTTTTTGGAAAACGCACCTATTATTCCTGTTTCATCAAAGGAAAACAAAAATATTGATTTGCTTAAAAATACTCTGTTTGAAATTATAAATAGTTTACCTATAAGAAATGATAGTGGTTTATTTAGAATACCAGTTGATAGAGTGTTTTCAATGCCTGGTTTTGGTACCGTAATAACCGGTACATTAATTGAAGGTAACCTAAAGGTAAATGAGGAGGTTGAAATATACCCTAAATCCCTCTTAGCCAAGGTACGAAGCTTACAGGTGCATGATATTACTGTTGAAAAAGCTTTTGCTGGGCAGCGTGTAGCAGTAAACTTAAGTAATATAAAAACCTCTGAATTAAAGCGCGGTTCAACTCTCGCAACTCCGGGCACCATGCAAAGCAGTTTAATGCTTGATGTATACATACAGGTTTTAGCTGACAGTCCTTTTACAATAAAGCATAATAGCAGAGTACACTTTTTTCATGGTACAAGTGAGATGCTTTGTAAAGTTGTGTTGCTTGGCGGAAAAATTGAGCTTTATCCCGGTGAAAGCACATACGCGCAACTTCATTTTGAAGAACCTATATGTACTAAACACGCTGATTCATTCGTTTTACGTTTCTACTCTCCGGTTGAAACGATAGGCGGTGGTACAGTATTAAACCCCTTACCAGACAAACATAAACCATCAAACAACGAAATAATAAACAAACTTAAAATATTACATGCTGGAAGTTTAGAAGAAAAGCTTGAAACTCTAATACTTGAATACAGCCCGCATTATATGGATATTGAATCTATATACAGTCTGCTTTCAATTGATTATAACAAAGTCAATAATATGTTAACAAGTTTTCTTGAAAACAATCGTATTATTCAGCTTGATACTAAAATATATATACATATTGATTTTTACAATGTTTTAGTATCAAAATCAGATGATTTACTTAAAAAATACCATAGCGAGCATACACTAAGTTTTGGTCCTCCGCTTGAGCAATATAAATTTTTAATGTTTAAGGATGTTCGTCCCAACATTCAAAATGAGCTTATTAATATCTTTATTGATAAAAACCATATAAGAATAACTAGAGATTGTGTACAGTCTCCGGCGTTTAAAATTGTATTTACAGATAAACAACAAAAGCTAATAGATAAAATTAAATCTATATTTGAGCTTTCCCCCTTTGCTCCGCCCGAAAAAAACACTCTTAATAAACAGTTTGAGCGCAATATCGATTACGCTGATGTAATGGACTACCTTAAGGATAGCGGATATTTAATATACACTGACTCTCAGATTGCCTTTTCTTCAAAAAATTTAGACATTGCGCTTAATAGGTTCCGTGATTTACAAAAAATTAATGGAGAGGTTACTCTTGCGGAATTAAGGGATGCGCTTGACACTTCACGCAAATATGCTCTAAGTATACTAAACTACTGGGATAAAAAGGGCATCACAAAAATGTATGGTGAAGCACGCAAGCTTATCGATTGACAAGCCACAACCTTTAAGATATCATTTTCTCATGGGAGCAGATGGGTGCTGGTGTGTCCCTCGGTCTTCAAAACCGATGTAAGGGGTTAGTAGCTTCTTGGGTGGGTTCGATTCCCACATGCTCTCGCCATCGCAAACACTAAGGGGAACAACGAGTTTCCCCTTTTTGCTTTGTGTGGCATAGCTTTTTGAGTATCATATATGGTACTGTGTTCTCGTTTTAGATATTACAGTTCCGTTAAAAAGACCAAAATGCAACACGAAATGCAACACGAAATTTACTCATTAAGCGGTATTTCCACTTTATCAGGCGGCTTTTGTACAGCCTGTTTTAATGTCAATTCCTGTACCATTGCTTCTATGGTATTTTTTACTTCTTGTGTGTCCACATCATAGCCTTTATTTCTCAGATAGCCTCTCACAAACACTAATTTCTGGTCGCCATTAAGCGCTCCGAAAAGCTGTTCAGCTGCATACACACCTATTCTTGCTGCGCTTTTCAAGGCAGCCTGCTGCTTTTCGGTTGTATTCGCTTCTACCCACGGTGTCAACTTGTATTTACTAAGAGCCAAGAGGACAAGAAGCGCCGCATTAATAAGGGTAGTTAAGTCTATAAGCGGCTTAGCAGGCGCAGTGTTCACCGCTTCCGCAAGTGCAACGGACATTAACATTATTAATGCCACAGCTAGAAACATACTTAGTAATCTTTTCATAAATCTTTCCTTTCTTTTTAGGCAATTACGCCTTGTTCATTAATCGTTGGTTCGTTGGGTAGTCCTAGCACATCTTTCAAGTACATATCTGATAAGTGATTGCCACCCTTGACTTGGTATTGTTCTGCTTGTTCTGCATAGTCTTGCTTTGCTTCGTCTGAAGCCCAGCCTTTTTGTAGCAAGTAATCATGTGTCTGCTTCAAACTAACTCTTTGTAAGTCAAGCAATTCTCTATCGTGGCGCTCTACCATGCGCCCGTTTTCCTCAACAATTGTTTTGACCTCGCAAATCATATGTTTGACTTCTTTAATTGCGCCTGCACTGTCCGCAACACTTTGTATAATTTCTTGCGCTTTCTTATCCTTTTCCTTTTGTATTGCCGCCGCAACTTCCTGCTTTTCTTTATATTTCTTGTACGGTTTCCATGCGACAACACCTATTAAGCTTCCAATGGTAGCTATTGAGCCAGCTATACGGGCGGTATCAGCCAAAAAATCACTTATTACTTGCCACATCGCCGCTTACCCCCTCAGCCCCTTAATTATCAGCAGCGCCTGTGTTAGATGGTTCTGTAGGTCTGCCAGCTTATCACCAACATCAACAGGTGTTATAGCGGTTTCGTCC